>Ga0070741_10000563_pt1 | contig 129835 bp, 104 predicted proteins | sample Coa_R1_4_FD_66440 | JGI IMG/M metagenome (GOLD analysis project Ga0070741, IMG submission 66440) | Surface soil microbial communities from Centralia Pennsylvania, which are recovering from an underground coalmine fire - Coalmine... | ecosystem: Environmental > Terrestrial > Soil >... | reverse complement strand
CAAGTCTGAGCATGGCAACGAAGATCAAGGTGCAATGGGCAGCGACTCTATTAGGAATCATGTTCTGCTTATTCGTAATAACTCTTCACACGCCGAGGATCGCTGGCGCTGTGCATAACGGAAACGAATGGACAAGCGGCTTTGTAGCGCTGGCAATGGCTGGAGGAGCTTTCGTTGTGGCGGGTGTATTTAATGGAGCATTCTCCATGCGGTCGAAATAAATAGGTTGCCTTCAGAAGTGAAAAATTCCACCAACCCCAACGAAGTAATTACTCCTGCGGCTTCCCGTGTCCAGATTTAGATGCGGCGTGCCGCTGTAGAAATCCCGCCAAGCGGTGCGCAAGCTGAAATGGCGGGTAAGCTTGACATCCAGGCCTAATCCCACCTGCAATGCCGCGACTGTATTTGCAATTTTATTTGGGTTTGTTCCGTAATAAACCAACAATGAATTGGGATCATAATGAGCGAAACCAAGCCCCAGGCTTGCCCATGGAGAAAGCACTTTGTAAGGAAAAAAGTTGGCACGCATAGCGGGAGTCAAGAAGTATGCCCTGTAGTTCCTGGGTACCACATCAGTGAAGTAATTCAACTGCTGGCCTGGAACCATTACAAAGGGCACTTCCGCTCTAAGGGCAAATAGCTTGAAGTCGCGGACGCGCCGGGCATAGTTTAATTCGAATGTACTATTCTCCCCGACATTCAAATCGAAGGCGGAGTGCTTTACTTCGACATCGTTGACGAAGGTCCGTCCCCACATCGCTGATATTTCATTTTTTTGGGAAGCAACGTCCTGAGCTGTAGAGCAGATTGCAAGCATCATGAAGGCTAAGAACGAGATGATTTCGAAATTCCGTCGCGTTCTACCAGTCATTCCCCAGGACGTCATAAGTTGGCCGAAAGGCAAAAAATCAGCGTAGCACGTAGTCCATACCGGCCCGATTGTCTTGATTGGTGCGTCTGGTTACGACAGTTTGAATGCTAAAATAGAAAGATTGCATGCTGCATAAAACCCTCACTGTACCTGATCTGGACACCGCAAAGGTTGAGCCGGAGTCACCTTCAGAATCAACAACAAGTCCGACTAAGGTCGGCTTTGTGAGCCTTGGCTGCCCCAAAAACCTCGTCGATAGCGAGGTCATGATGGGCATGCTGGCGCATGCCGGAGCGGAACTGATTCAGCGCGCCGAAGATGCCGACATAATCGTGGTAAATACCTGTTCCTTTATCGACAGCGCTCAGCAAGAATCCGTTAATACGATTCTGGAGATGGCGCGCCACAAAACTGACGGCAAAGCTCGCAAACTGATAGTCGCTGGATGTTTGGTTGAACGTTATCGCGACGAGATTCAAAAGAATATTCCGGAGATTGATGCTGTTGTGGGTACGGGCGAGCTGAACAAGATTCTCGCTGCGGCGGGTGTTGGTGCTGCGCCCACTTCGGCTTCTCCTTTTAATATCCTGTCACCGAATGCGCTGACATCGCGTCCCGAAGCTGAGGCTCGAGCAGCACAAGGCCGATTTTCCCGCGAAACCTGGGATGGGGCAATCGCAGACCTGCCCAATTATTTATATGACGGGGAAACGCCCCGGATTCTGGCGACACCCGGCTACACCGCATACATCAAGATCGCTGAAGGCTGTGACCATCCTTGCAGCTTTTGTATTATTCCGCAGCTGCGTGGGAAGTTCCGTTCACGCAGGTTTGAATCCGTAATCGCAGAAGCGGAGCGGTTGGCGCAGGCTGGCGTGCGGGAGCTTACGCTAATTGGCCAGGACACGACCTGCTACGGCGAAGATTTTGGCTTGAAGGACGGCCTTGCACTGCTACTCGAAAGATTGGCCGGAATTGAAGATTTACGATGGGTACGCTTCTTGTACGCATATCCGAACAAAATCACCGGACGTTTGCTAGAGACCATAGCAGCGCACGAAAAAATTTGCTCGTATGTCGATGTGCCATTGCAGCATGCTTCGGCTTCAGTATTAAAGCGCATGAAGCGCGGCGGGGGATCCGAGGTATTTCTTAAGTCTATCGAAAAGATCCGTCGAACCATTCCGGACGTCACGCTGCGAACTTCATTCATTGTTGGTTTTCCTGGAGAAACCGAAAAAGAATTCGAGGAACTTTGCGAATTCGTGAGCCAGTCCGAGATTGACTGGATGGGCGCGTTTGGCTATTCAGACCAGGAAGGCGCCGGAGCATTTTCCGTCGAAGGCAAGCTACCGGCGAGAGAAATTGAGCGCCGACGCAAACATCTCATGCAGATCCAGCGGCGCATCAGCAAGCGCAAGAAGAAGGCTCTCATCGGAAAAGAATTTGATCTGCTGCTGCAAGGCTCATCCGACGAAACTGATTTATTGCTCGAAGGACGCACGGCTATGCACGCGCCAGAAATCGATGGAAAAGTTTTCGTCAATGATGTTCCGGAAGAAATCGAACCCCGCATTGGTGAATTTTATCGATGCCAGATCACCGAAGCGCACGATTATGATTTAGTCGCGCGGATCGTCTGATTCTAAATTCCAGTCAAATTATGGCCAAGCCCCGCAGCCTACGTTGTCCTATCTGTAAGAAAACCGCAAAGGCTGACAATCCCGACTTCCCTTTTTGCAGTGAGCGCTGCCGATTGCTCGATCTGGGAAAGTGGGCGAGTGGCGGTTACGTGATCTCATCGCCTGTGACCGATACCGCCGACGATGCACCTGAAATTCGGAATCCGCAGATTGGCGACGATGACGACTGATCTCGACGGGAAGCCAGCTGTGAACGAAAGCGCACGCAAAATCTCTGCTCCGCTTTGGGCGAAACTTACAGCGACATTTTTCTGCACTGGGCTAATGTATCCGGGCCCTGGCACCTGGGGATCCGCTGCGACTGTGCTTCTTTGGTGGTTGATAGCGCATTTCATCGGTCCAAGTTTTCAGCCATCCGCTGCAACTTTTCTGGCTGCACTGGCCATAGGCATCGGCATTCCTGCTGCTACCGCAGTTGCCCGCGCTACGGGCCTCAAAGACCCGCAGTTCGTGGTTATTGATGAAGTTGCCGGTCAACTCATCGCGCTTATTGCAGTGCCGGTTACGTGGAAATCTCTGCTCATGGGATTTATACTTTTCCGTGTATTCGACATGCTGAAACCGCCGCCGGTGCGTCAGCTGGAACGCCTGCCGGAAGGTTATGGGATTGTGATCGATGATGTGGCAGCAGGTCTCTATGCACTAGCGATTATGCATCTGCTGCTGCACTTCGGGGTTTTACTGCGCTAAATGCAAGGCGCGAGCATCTAAGAAAGTATGAAGTCCATGGGAATTTCTGATCGTCTACTGGGCAAGAAGAACGTCAATGGAAATCCACATATTGAGGCGGTTTCTCCTAGTGCCGCCTTGCCTGGGGGAGAAGTACGCATCATGGGCAGCAGCCTTCGCCCTCCAGAATTGCATCGTCCGAATGTACGTTTTGGCGAAGTGGAAGGCTCAGTTGTAATCAGCTCGGATGATTTCCTGGTAGCTCGCGTGCCACATGGAGCTTCGTCAGGTCCCATCGTTGTCTCTACGAATGGGCACTCGAGCAATCAGCATCCGATCAAAGTCGCGGTATCGATTGCTGAAAACATGCATCCCGTCACCAATCCCGCGCTGGACGCGGAGGGGAACATTTACGTCACCTTTTCCGGATCGCGTGGCCAGAAGGTTCCAGTCTCGATTTTCAAAATCGATACCAATTACAACGTCAAGCCGTTTCTCTCGGATTTGATGAATGCTACTTCCATTACATTCGATCGTGGTGGGCAAATGTATGTTTCTTCGCGCTACGAAGGCACGGTTTACCGGGTAGCGCCAAATGGAACCATGTCCCCTTATGCAGAAAGCATGGGAGTCGCGACTGGTATTGCGTTCGATCGCGCTGAAAATTTATTTGTCGGAGACCGCAGCGGAACGATTTTTAAAATTTCCCGCGACCGGCAAATTTTCGTTTTCGCAACGCTTGAACCCAGCATTTCGGCCTACCATCTTGCGATTGGGCCGAAAGGCGATTTGTTTGTGACGGGTCCCACGACTTCGAGCTTCGATTCTGTATATAAGATCGATTCGCATGGAAGTGTATCGACATTCTATCGAGGCTTGGGACGCCCGCAAGGGATGGCTATCGATGTGGCAGGAAACATTTATGTAGCCGCTTCTCTCGCTGGAAAACGTGGCATCGTGAAAATAACGCCTGAGGGGAAGGCGTCTCTGGAAGTGGCTGGCCCTGGCTTGGTCGGACTGGCTTTTGCTCCTGGACATTCGGCAGTATTAGCCACGACTAGCGGCGTGCATCATCTCTCATGGAATATTCAGGGGCTCTCGATATGGGATCAGCCGGCCGGAATCGATGCATGATTCCGGCTCTAATTAAGCTCTGCTAGAGAGATTTTCTCCGGTCGTGTTTGCAACTTTTCATTTCGTACCACCTGCTCATTTACACTTCTATTCGTGAACGCCGAGATCATCGCAGTGGGTTCTGAACTCTTAAGTCCTTTTCGCCAGGACACCAATTCTCTTTATCTGACAGGCAAGCTTAATCAACTTGGCGTTGAGGTCATTTTCAAAAGCATTGTCGGAGACAGCCGGGAACATCTTACGCAAGCGGCATCGCATGCGCTTTCCCGTGCGGATATTGTCATTTGTACTGGGGGGCTGGGCCCCACTGAAGACGACCTTACTCGTGAATCTGTGGCCGAGGCGCTCGGATTGGAACTGCGCCGCGATTCGGAAGTTCTCTCTCTTCTTGAAAAGCGCTTCGCCGAACGTGGGTACAAAATGACGGCGAATAATATGAAGCAGGCGGATGTCATTGCAGGAGCAACTGTACTGGCAAATAGTAACGGCACGGCGCCGGGGCAATGGATTAGCGGTAAGTATGAAGGGCAGGACAAAATTATCTTATTGTTGCCTGGGCCTCCACATGAGATGCAGGCACTATTCGAACAGCAGTGCTATGAACGTTTGCGGAAAAAAGTTCCATTGCAGTTCATCGCGACTCGTGAATTGAAGATTACGGGCATGGGCGAGTCGATGTGCGATGCTCGTGTCGCGCCAATCTACAAGACACATCCAGATGTTCAGACTACGATTCTGGCTGGAGCGGGCGAGATCCAATTACACCTCAAGGCTCAGGCTGAATCAGCCGCAATTGCCCAGGAACGAGTGGACAAACTCGCCGATAAACTGGAAGAAGAACTTGGGGACAATGTATTTTCCGATAACGGAGATTCCATTGAACAGATTGCAGCCTATTATCTGCAAATGCGGCACGCCACTTTGGCAGTTGCGGAATCATGCACGGGGGGCTTGCTCGCCGAACGTTTGACTTCGTTGAGCGGGAGTTCGCGATATTTTCTAGGCGGAGCAGTGGTGTATTCAAACGAACTAAAAACCGAATTTGCCGGAGTTCCGGCTGAATTGATTGATAAATATGGTGCGGTAAGTGAAGAAACTGCTATCGCTCTCGCAGAAGGTATTCGCAAGCGCTGCGAAGCTACTATCGGAATTGGAATTACCGGAGTCGCGGGGCCAACCGGTGGAACGGCAGAAAAACCGGTGGGACTGGTGTTCCATGCGTTGGCGAGTGAGACTGGAACGGAAGTTGTACAAAGGAATTTTCCCGGAGACCGCAAACGAATTCGCTCCTTTGCGACTATGCAGGCGCTAGACATGCTTAGAAGGAAACTGATGTAAGACCCTTATTTGTGGGGCATTGGCTTTAGCAAATGCGAATTTTCGTTGCTCTCGACATTGAGGAAGCCATTCGGGCTCGCATTGAACGTTTTATCGAGGGAGTGCGAGGTTTTGCACCTGATATACGGTGGGTCCGGCCTGAGTCGCTGCATATCACTCTGAAGTTCATTGGTGAAAAACAGGTCGATGCCATAGAAGAGATCAAGCACGTGCTTTTGCAGGTGAAGGTAACTCCCTTTGAAATCGCTTTTCGAAGCTATGGCTTTTTTCCTGGAGCAAAGTCACCGCGAGTGTTTTGGATTGGGATCGAAGCTGGGGCGGCATTGGCAGAACTGGCTCGAGGCATTGACGAAGCATTGTCCGTTCGAGGTATCCCAAAAGAAAGGCACGAATTTAGCCCTCATCTGACGTTAGCCCGCGCCGGATCGGGATCACCACGACGTACCAAAGCTGGCGGTCCGAACCTGCGATTTCAACGTCTGCAAGAAAAATTGGTCGCTATGCCGGCTCTTAATTTCGGCATGATGACTGCCAGTGAATTTTTTCTATATGAAAGTAAGCTATCAACAAGCGGCTCACGGTATACGAAGATTGCGCGGTTCCCTTTCTAGTATTCATTGTTCAGTGCCTGTGCCAAGAAATCATTCGATTCGTCTGGTCACCTTTGCGATAATACCCGCACTCTTCCTTCAATGACACGCATACTGCTTACCGCAGCGTTGAGTTATCTGCTCGGGTCGATCCCGTTTGGATATATCCTCGTGCGCATAGCTCGCGGTGAGGATATCCGTCAAACCGGGAGCGGAAATATAGGCGCAACTAACGTTGCGCGATCATCGACTCTTCTTGGAGCGTTAACCCTGGTTCTTGATGCTCTTAAAGGTGCTGCCGCAGTTTGGATTGTCGAGATGCCAAATTTTGGCTTCCATTATCGCGTCGTTCACATTCTTATCACGCCTCAAGATCCCAGGTTCATACGTGCGCAACTGGAAGCGCATCATACCTATCTAATCGCATGCATCGCCGCTCTCTTCGTTATTCTTGGTCATATGTTTCCAGTGTGGCTAAAATTTCGCGGAGGAAAAGGCGTAGCAACGGGCCTAGGGGCTTTTGCAATACTCGCACCCAAGACGATCCTCGTGACTGTCGCTGTATTTCTCATAGTAGTGGCGGCGTTCCGGCGAGTTTCCCTGGCATCGATTGTCGCAGTCGGATTATTTCCAGTTCTGGCCTGGAGTCTTAACGATTACCACGACACTCCGATTAGTCTTGCTTACATGGCAATAGCTTCTCTGCTGATCATTGCAAAGCATCATTCCAACATCAAGCGGCTCGTCTCCGGAACCGAACCTCGTTTTCGCATGAGGCACGGATGAGCCGGATCGCAATCATTGGCGCAGGTGCATGGGGCACGGCACTTTCTATCGTTTTAGGACGAAATGGGAAGCATAGTATCCGACTCTGGGCGCATGAGAGAGAGGTGCTGGAGTCGATTTCAGAGCTGCGGGTAAACGAGTTGTTTCTATCCGGATATTCGATACCGCCCTCTGTTACTGGAACTAACGATCTCGAAAAGGTGTTGGAAGACGCGGAAATTGTCGTGAGCGCGATGCCCTCGCAACACTGCCGCATCGTGTTTCAAAAGATGCGCCCGCATCTCAGGGCAGACATGCTCCTTGTGAGCGCCACCAAAGGGCTGGAAGAGAAAACTTTACTGCGCATGACAGAAGTGATTCGCCAGATCCTTGCAATCGAAGATGGACCCGATTCTAAAATAGCGGCGCTTAGTGGCCCGTCGTTCGCAGTGGAAGCCGCACGTGGAGACCCTTCAGCTATAACAATCGCTTCAAAAAATATTGAAGTAGCCAGGATCATTCAGCGCGAGTTCAGCGATCCACGATTTCGTCTCTATACCAACGACGATGTCACTGGCGTAGAACTTTGCGGCGCGCTCAAGAACATCATCGCAATTGCGTCCGGCGTTTGCCATGGACTTGGACTCGGCCACAATTCAATTGCAGCCCTTATTACAAGAGGTCTCGCCGAAATTTCGCGCCTCGTTGTTGCGTGTGGTGGGCGACAGGAAACAGTGGCTGGCCTTGCTGGCCTGGGTGATTTAGTTCTCACTTGCACCGGAGGGCTTTCCCGAAATCGTACTGTAGGAGTGGAACTCGGCCGTGGACGCAGGCTACCGGAAATTATCGCTGGAATGCATGGAATGGTTGCCGAAGGCGTGTTCACAACATATGCAGCCGTTGACCTCGCGCATTCCCGAGGAATAGAGATGCCTATTACAAAACAGATGTTCGCGATCCTTCATGAGGGAAAGTCACCGGCAGAAGCGATCCGGGATTTGATGGCACGCGCATCGAAAAGCGAAATGGCTTTGGACTGAAAATTTAATCCTCTCCGATCCTATTGAACCGGCCAATTTCTCTTTCGCTTAACGTGAAGTTCTCACAACTCACGTCAATTTTCTTATACTCTGCCGCATACTGATTACGGAACTGTTCATAAGCGTTTTGCGAGATCCAAGAATCAATTGTCACATACCGGCTGGGGCTCGCCACGTCAAGAATTAGTTCAGTGCCTGCAAACTCCACGCTTTGACTAAACAACTGAACCCAATCGCCGTCAGGCCCATAAGCAGCTTCGAAGAGCTCCTTCATTTCGGCTTTCACCTGAAACTCCCAAATCACCATATATCCAGCATCTTGTTTATTTTTCAATAGGATCCACCACCACTAATTTCCGTGCCAAAGTGCCTCCTAAATACCCCCTCTGATTGGTACTTCGGTAATGGTAAAAGTCCTCAAATTGGCATTCCTACCCTGCGTTGCAAATTAAACTTTCTACGTACCTCTAGCCGAAAGCTTAATCCCTTTGTCGCTGAAATTACTCACAGCCGCGCGCATACCCATTCTGTACGCAATCCTTAGCGTACTCGTTCTCATAAGTGTTGTGCCCATGTATTTCTATTCTGCACAGGTGGAATCGATCAACCGCGACCGCCTGATTACAAATGAAAGGCTTTTGCAGAATACCGTGGCACGCTCGTTGGCGGACGACATTTCACAGCACCAGGAATCGTTGCAGATGATGCTGGCCAACTTGTCTTCGGCTTTACAAGTCGCTAGCGGCGGCGATCTTACTGCGGCAAATGTGAATGCTCCAGAACTGCGCGCTCTGCTCGAGAATTTTGTCTCGTCCTCTGATGATCTAGCCTACGCGACTTTACTGAATTCAGACGCCAAGGGAATTTCCGCTGGACGCATTGCGCCCGACGCTTTCTTGCAACGCGAGCTCGAGCGGGCTTATTCCGCCGCCCGTGAAAGCCGGGCATATAACGGCCAAGCGCTGGTGGTCGGAAGCGGCAAATCGTCGCGTACCGTTATGTTGGTCAGTACCCCTGTGGTTTATGGCGGGCGTTTTCTGGGAATGATCGGATCGGTTGTCGATCTGCAATTCCTGATACGCCGTCTACAAGAAGTCAATCGTGGCGGACTAACTCCGTACGTAATTGACAGCCAGGGACGCCTTGTTGCCGCGGCCACGTCCGACTATGCCACTGGTCAGGATATGGCCAACCTCGAAATTGTGCGGAATTTTGTCGAACAAGGCAGCAAAGCGCAATTGGTCGCAGCGACGCGAGAATTTTCCACTGGCGGAAAACATGGAACGATGATGCTCGGAACCTATAGTCCGGTGCCGAATCTCGATTGGGCTGTGGTAGTGCAAAAACCACGCGATGAAGCTTACCGTGGAGTGTTTGAGATGCAGCGCTCGGCCCGCGTGCTGGCGCTTATGGCTATTGCTCTCAGTATCGCGATCAGCAGTTATGCCGCCCGCAAGATCACAAATCCTTTGTCGATTCTGACGGAATCAAGCAGAGCAATTGCCCGTGGAGACTTCTCGAAACGCGTAGCCCTGAAAAGCCGCACTGAAATTGGGGAGCTTGCGGCTACGTTCAATACCATGTCCGAAGAGCTTGAACACTTTGTACTGGACTTGAAGCGTGCCGCCAATGAAAACCGCGAGTTGTTTATGGGATCCATCCAGATGCTTGCCGGCGCGGTCGACGAAAAAGATCCTTATACGCGGGGCCACTCTGATCGTGTTACCCGCTATTCGCTGCTCATTGCGGCGGAATTAGGTTTGCCCGAAGATTTCCTGGAAATCGTTCGCATCTCTGCCCAACTTCATGATGTCGGCAAAATCGGCATTGAAGACCGCATCCTGAAGAAACCTGGCGCATTGACTCCGGAAGAGTTCGAGATCATGAAGACTCATACCACCAAGGGTGCGAATATTCTGCGTCCGGTGGCACAGTTGGCGGATATGATCCCAGGGATAGAGCTGCATCACGAAGCCATTGATGGACGCGGTTATCCGCACGGGTTTAAAGATGAACAAATTCCACTGTTACCTAGAATCATTGCAGTAGCCGATACTTTTGATGCGCTCACTACGAACCGTCCGTATCAGCAAGCTCGTGACCCTCAGGACGCGTTGAAGATTATTCACTCTCTCTCAGGCAAACGCCTGGATCCTGCTGCTGTTGCAGCCTTGGACATAATCTACGCTCGTGGAGATATCCAGATTCCACGCCCCTTTGTACCGCCTCCGGTCATACCGGCAGCTCAGCCTTCTGCACAAATGCCACCAGAGGCGTTAGCCGTCGCGCAGGCCACAAGAACTTAGGCATTGGCGCAATGTCGCAGGTTCCAGCGATTTAACCTGTTCCGATCCGGATATTGGCTCATTACAAACGCCAGCCATCGATAATAGTGAGTTGCGCCTTCGCGTACTTTTCGGAGTTTCTTAGGAAAGTTTTCGGTTTAAGGTTTAAGACTATAACCGCCAAGAACACAAAGAAAAGCCGCAAAGAACGTACAGAGGGGCTAGGCTGGTCTTTATCCGGATGGGAGTAATCTTCGGGAAATATCACTGTCAATTTCAATTTGAGCCATACCTCGACTCGCCCCGCGCGTCAACTCCTGCCCACCGTTATAATGAATGTTTGGTCCTTTAATTTCTCATGATTCAAACTCTTTTTGGCAGTACCGAGCAGAAGCCCAGCTTTCTCGACCGCATGAAGCAGGCGGTCACGCGCACGCGGGAAAACCTGACGGAGCGTATTGAAGAAGTAGTTTCTATCAACAAAGAAATTGACCGGAACACCCTGGACGATCTGGAGGGGATTCTGCTTGGTGCAGACATTGGGAGCGCCACTACCCAGCAGGTACTCGGTAAGCTGGGCGAAAAAGTTGACCGCAAGCAGATCAAAGACGCTGACGAACTGAAGAAAATACTCAAAGAGGAGCTTCTTGCAATTCTGAACGCTGCGAACATCCCACCTATCGAGCGGACTGAAGGAATGCCGGAAGTGATTCTGGTGGTTGGAGTGAACGGTACCGGCAAGACGACGACTATCGGAAAACTGGCGCAATTCCTGCGTTCTGATGGTAAGACCGTTCTGCTCTGCGCTGGCGATACATTTCGTGCCGCTGCCATTGAGCAACTAGAAGTATGGGGCCAGCGTACTGGCACTGAGGTGATACGAACTAAACCAGGCGGTGACCCGGCGGCCGTACTTTACGATGCTTTGCAAGCTGGCATCGCACGCCATAGCGATTACGTGATCGTGGATACGGCTGGGCGGCTTCACAATAAAGCCGGCCTGATGGCGGAACTTGAAAAAATACGCCGTACTGCGCTACGTATTATTCCCGGCGCACCGCACGAGACATTGCTTGTCATGGATGCGACGACCGGTCAGAATGGCTTGCAGCAAGCCCGGCTTTTTACCGACGCGGCAGCTGTAACCGGAATCGTGCTGACGAAGCTCGACGGGACGGCAAAAGGTGGAGTTGTAGTAGCCATCTCCCGTGAGTTTGGGGTACCTGTCCGGTATGTGGGAGTGGGAGAGAAAGTCGGAGACCTGCTGCGGTTCGAGCCCAAAGACTTTGTCGATTCCCTTTTCGCATAATGTCCGCGTAGTATTTAAGAATTGTCGCGGAGGAACCATGAGTATTCGTCAATCCCGTCCTTCGTTTATTCAGATGCTGAAGAGTTGGCTGAGTCGTATCCGAAATAAACCGCAACCGCCAGCTCCATACTCCCAGGTTCCGGTTCGGATCCATAAGGGTCCAAAGGGACGAAGTGGCGCGGCTGTGGCTGAACCTGAAGAATACTCATTTAATTCCTTCCCTCCCGGAAGAATGTAGAGTTGTGGAACCGGATCACGCCGCAGAGTCCCTGATCGAATCATGTCCGACCTCAAAACCGACGAACTTTTTTTGCAATGTGCTCTGGAAGTAGCACGTGAAAATATCGGTCTTACTTCGCCTAATCCTTGTGTGGGAGCGGTAATCGTAGACGACGAAGGATCAATCGTTGGGGCTGGCTCTCACACCTACGACGGCTTGAAACATGCGGAAGTTCTTGCTCTTGAACAGGCAGGCGAAAAAGCAAAGGGCGCGACTGTTTATGTCAACCTTGAGCCCTGTTCACACTGCGGCCGCACTGGCCCCTGTGCGGATGCCCTCATCGCTGCCGGAGTGCGTCGGGTAGTTGCCTCTATGGAGGATCCAAATCCTGCGGTTAGCGGGAAGGGATTTCAAAAACTTCGGGATGCTGGCATTGCAGTCGCTTCGGGAATTCTCGAAGCGCAAGCTAAATTGCTGAATGAAGCTTTTGCGAAATACATTCGCCATCACACGCCTTTGGTCACGGTAAAGGCTGCGATGACGCTCGATGGTAAAATCGCGGCCCCACCCAATTCCCCCAAGGCTTCGGAGTGGATCACCGGGGAGCGTGCACGAGCTCACGTACAGGATCTTCGTCACAGTAATGACGCCATTATGGTGGGAGTTGGGACCGTCATTGCCGATGATCCGTTACTCACCGACCGCAGCGGACGTGCACGCCGCCGACCACTTTTACGGGTGATCCTCGATTCCCTGCTTCGCTTACCTTTAAATTCGCGAGTCGTTGAAACCGCCAATGACGATGTGCTAATTCTCTGCTCGTTGGCGGAAGAAAAAAAGAAGAAGCAATTGAGGCGGCGCGGGGTTCGCGTTGAGCAAATTCCACCCGCAACCAGTGATGGGCGTCCGGCGTTGCCGGACATTGTCCATTTTCTCGGCACGCAAGAGATCACCAGCGTGATGATTGAAGGAGGAGCGATGGTGAATTGGGCCGCACTGGCGGCCGATGTCGTCGACAAAGTCTTCCTGTACTACGCTCCGAGAATTCTCGCCGGGGCGAATTCCATTCCGTTCGCAGCAGGAGCCGGGTTCCAAAGTGTAAAAGCATCTCCGCAGCTGAAAAGCTTCCGCCTGCATCAGTTCGGAGAGGATTTCGCGGTAGAAGGATACATCAAAGATCCTTATGCAGATTAGCTCCTTGTGGTGAATCATCCGTGCAATTGACCACAACACGCGAAGTGGTAGCGGATCGCGTGTCCGATTCCTCAGAGATTGCGTTCGTTCATCGGTTCTATTCATCTGATTTACAATTTACACAAACATGATCCGTTCCTACAAAGGCATTACGCCAACCATTCCGTCCTCTTGTTATGTTGATGACTCAGCTCAGATTATTGGCGATGTAATCCTCGGAGAGCACGCGAGTATCTGGATGAATGCAGTAATTCGCGGAGACGTTCACGAAATCCGCATCGGAGCGCATTCCAACGTCCAGGATTGCAGCGTGCTGCATGGGATGAAAGAAAAGTACGGCGTCTATCTTGGTGAATATGTAACGGTTGGCCACACCGTAACACTGCACGGATGCGTAATCGAAGACCGCTGCCTGATTGGCATGGGATCGATCATCCTAAATGGCGCGAGGATCAGGGCAGGTTCGATCATCGCCGCCGGAACATTGATTCCTGAGAAAACAATAGTCGAACCGGGATCTTTATGGATGGGCTCGCCGGGAAAATTCCGCCGCAAGCTGGACGAAAAAGATCAAGAAACCATCATGCGTTACGCCAATAATTATTTAGGATATAAAGAGTCGTATTTAGCGGAGAAGAAATAGCAACCACAATTGTCATCCTGATGCGCTACTTCTACTCTGTCATCCTGCCTTATTCTGTCATCCTGAGCGCAGTGAACTGATTCGCTTGCGAATCAGTTCCAAGTCGAAGGATCTCTAGCCTCAGCGTCTTGCATACAGTTGCCGCACGATGCGTTATTCTAGTTATTCGTCTTAAACAGCCCTGATTAACGACCTGATTCGATGATTAAAGCCGTCCGAGGAACTCGCGACCTTCTGCCGCCTGAAACGGCGCTGTGGAACCATGTCGAAGCAACCGTGCGCGATGTGTTTCGCGCCTACAACTTCCAGGAGATTCGCACACCCATTTTCGAAAGCACCGAGCTTTTTGCGCGTGGAGTAGGAGAAGAAACGGACATTGTCGCGAAAGAGATGTACACGTGGGAGGATCGAGGCCGTGCGCAAAGTGACAAAGGCCAATCTCTTACGCTTCGACCGGAGAATACCGCTGGAGTTGTCCGCGCCTACATTGAACACAAGCTTGGTGATCGTGGATTGCAAAAGCTCTACTACATTGGGCCGCAATTCCGGCGCGAACGTCCGCAGAAAGGACGCTATCGCCAGTTTTATCAGGTCGGCGCAGAGGTCATCGGTCCTACCAGCGCTGGCAGCGAATCTCCCGCGCGTGACGCTGAAATTCTAGAACTGCTCGCGACCTTGCTTGACCGTCTTGGAATCAAGAATTGGACGCTCGAGCTAAATTCCGTCGGATGTCCGAGCGATCGCGCCGCTTATAACGAGGCTTTGCGAAAGGCCCTCGAACCTGTGGCCGCAAAGATGTGTGTGGATTGTCAGCGGCGGGCGGTCACGAATCCTCTGCGCGTTTTCGATTGCAAAGTCCCCGAGGACCAGCCGATCATCGACACGCTCCCTAGAATCGGCGAATTTCTTGACGAGAATTGCCGCAAGCACTTCGAAGCGGTCAAAGAAATCCTGCAAGCTGCCGGAGTACCTTTTACGTTGAATGATCGGTTGGTTCGCGGGCTTGATTACTACACGCGAACCGCGTTCGAATTCACTCACGGAGCACTCGGTGCACAAAATGCAATCCTCGGCGGAGGCCGCTATGACGGTTTGTCAGAAGCGCTCGGCGGACCACCAGCGCCGGGCATCGGTTTCGCTATCGGAGAAGACCGATTGGTGCTGGCATTGCCGGAGTCTGCTGAAGCCGTGCAGCGCAAGCCTGACGTCTATATTGCGCCATTAGGTGCGGGAATGGATCGGGAAGCCGCAAAACTGGCTCGCGAGTTGCGCCGGCAAAATGCGGTCATAGAACTTGGCGACGAGACTTTTCGTTTGAAAAAATCGTTTGAAGCAGCAACTAAAGTTGGTGCGCGCTTTATCTTAATCGTGGGTGAAAATGAGGTAAAATCCGGTAGCTTTGCATTGAAAAACCTGGCAACTGGGGAGCAGATCTCGGTACCGCGAGCCGAACTGGGCGATAGAATTCCGACCGCGAGATAATAGCCATGCATGTTTGCTCCCGCTATTGGGTGGCGGTTTTAGACTGACAGAATTTCATCGCAGGGCCAAAGGCCTGCGCACCCAAAAGCAAAAATCGATGCTTTTCGCCGTACTCGGATTTGATCTGAACGTAAGGAGCGTGATGAAAAATTTCATCTTACTAATTATTTTTATCTCAGTTACGGCCTTCACCCAATCGGCCAGCCACTCGTCTACTCCACTGGAAGACGCTTTGCTCGCAAACACCAGGGCAATCCACGAAGCACAGAAGACCAAAAACGCTGATCTGCTCAAACGCATTCTCAGCGATGACTTCGTGGAAGTCGGGAGCGAAGGACATCTTCATCCAAGGGCGGAATTCGTTGAAGAGGCGCGCGACGGAGAATTGAAAGATTACAACCTCTACAATTTCAACGTTCATTCTGTTGACGAAAATACGGCAATCGTCACCTACAATGCGATCATCCAAATGCCTGAAGGCGATACGGGGGCGGCGCCACGCTATCAAATTTTCTCTGATTTATGGATAAAAGATGGAGAAAACTGGAAACTGAAGTTCCAACAAGCGACGCCGCTGCGTTCTATTGACTAGCCAGCCGCTCGCGGGTTCAAGCTGCGGTAACTTTCCCCTGGCCCGCTGACTAACGTAAGAACCTCGCCCTTCAATCGGCGCAGCATTTATAATCTTTCTTTCATCTTTTTGCTTCTCATCCTGCACCAAAAAGGCTACAACTTGCTCGATTTTTTAGGCGATTTACAACGCACTCATTTATGCGGAGCCCTGCGCTCTTCTGACGCCGGTAAAAAAGCCGTCCTTATGGGATGGGTGAACCGCCGCCGAGACCTCGGGAACCTGCTGTTCATTGACTTGCGCGACCGCACGGGCGTCACCCAGATTGTTTTCAACAAAGAACAGAACGCAGCCATTCACGCCAAAGCCGAGACGTTGCGCAACGAGTACGTCATTGCTGTCATAGGAACCGTCAAGCAACGCGACGCGAATACGATTAACAAAAATATTCCTACCGGCGAAGTCGAACTGGTGGTCGAGGAACTTCGCCTGCTGAATGAGTCCAAGCAGCCGCCTTTCCTGCCCAGCGAAACCGTTCTGCCCAACGAGGAGATGCGTCTCAAATACCGCTACATCGACCTTCGGCGCGATGCCATGCAGCGCAATATTGAATTGCGTCACAAAGTCGCGATTGCAATTCGTGACTATCTTTCTGCACAGGGATTTTTCGAGATTGAAACTCCCTTTATGACCCGGTCGACGCCGGAAGGTGCGCGCGATTATTTAGTTCCCAGCCGCGTGCAGCCTGGAAGCTTCTATGCCTTGCCACAATCGCCGCAGATGTTTAAACAGATCCTGATGATCTCGGGATTTGATCGTTATTTCCAGATCGTCCGTTGCTTCCGTGATGAAGACCTGCGCGCCGATCGCCAGCCGGAGTTTACGCAAATCGATTTGGAGATGTCATATCCGCAACAAGAAAGTGTGTGGGCGGTGGTCGAAGGATTTTTGACGGCGTCCTTCAAAGCTGCGGGCCAGGAAATAAAAACGCCATTCCCACGCATGAGCTATGACGAAGCGATGCGGTTGTATGGAAATGACAAGCCCGACATGCGTCTACCCGCAATGGTCGACGTTCGCGAAGCATTCACAGCCGAAGAGCTGGAAGAGTTCACGACGAAGTTCAAGATTCGCAAAGATCTGCCATTACAGCTAATCCGCATTCCAAAAACAGGGGACATCTCTGGCACCGAGCGCCGGACGATTGGAACTTATGGCGCGTACCAGCATGTCGGCGGGTCGAATTTCGTTCAGTTGATGACGGATCCGAAAAGATTCGCAAAAGATTACCCTTCGTTATCTGAAAAAGTGATTCAGTTCGCGAAAGTTGAAGCTGATGATTTGTGGCTATTAGCGGGCGCGCTGAACAACCAGGAAATCGCCGCAGTGAAAGAGCAAAGCCTGCAACATTTCTGTGAGAAATGCGGATTCCTGCGGCTGGACCTCGCACAAAAATATGCGGCCAAACACAAAGCTTTCGAGAAGACCGGCAATCCGGAAAAAGATTTCAAGTTCCTCTGGGTTACCGACTTCCCTATGTTTGAATGGGACCGCGAATCGAAGCGCTGGAACGCGGCGCATCATCCTTTCACCTCGCCCCATGAGCACGACATGGACAAGCTCGAAGCCAACGTGCATTCGGTGAACGATCCGAAGTCACCGTTGGGAGAGATCCGGGCGCTCGCGTATGACGTGGTGCTCAATGGGACTGAACTGGGATCAGGCTCGATTCGTATTCACCGGCAAGACATTCAAAGCAAAATTTTCCAGGCTCTCGGCATGTCGGACGAAGAAGCGAAGTCACGTTTTGGATTCTTTCTGGAAGCGCTCGAATACGGAACGCCGCCGCACGGAGGAATAGCGTTGGGATTAGACCGAATAGTGATGATCCTGGCTGGGGCTGATAGTTTGCGGGAAGTGATTCCCTTCCCGAAGACGGCCCGGGCTGTGGATTTAATGGTGGATGCCCCAACCCCGGTAAGCGAGGCACAACTAAAGGATCTCGGAATTCAGATAAAGAAGTGATTATTTTGCACTGTATCGTTTACGTCCTTTTACAAAATTAGAGTATATTTCGGGTTTGCGTATGTTCCGGATCGAGCGCAAAATGATTTAGCGCTGATGGGGAAAGTATTTAAACACGCACTCACGTCCAGTGAAATAGCGGAGCAGGCCGCTCTCTACCTCCTCGGAACCCTTCCTGAAGCAGACCACGCGGCGTTTGAGCTCCATCTTGAGGAAGGTTGTCAGCTTTGCGAGGCGGAAGTCATCCGGGCCAGCGCTGAGATTAGCGCTCTGGCTCGTTCCGGGTCCAGCACTGCTCCCGCGGATCTGCGCGACCGCTTTTTGGCGAAGCTAAAAATACCCCGCCGCCTTCAGCCAGATTCAGCAGGCATTCTGCTTAACCATTCAGGGCTGTTAATCGCGCGGACAGACGCTATCGATTGGCGAGCTACAGACTTCCCTGGCGTTTGGTCTAAGCCACTATTCATCGACGAGCTTCGGCACCGTGCGACCTCTTTAATAAAGATGGACCCGGGCGCTACTTACCCGCCCCATCGTCATTATGGCTCCGAAGAGCTCTATTTCCTAAGCGGTGATCTGGCTGTGGGTGGCGTATTGCTCAAGGCTGGCGATTATTCCCGGGCAGCAGCCGACAGTATTCATGGGGGTAGCCGGACAGAATTTGGCTGCCTATTTGTCCTGGTAGCTTCCCAACTCGACGAAATCCTGCGCTAGCCACTTCGTCGGCATCACTCAAACAAAAGCGGCCCACAAAGAGAGGGCCGCAGTAGTTTTTGATCTATCAACGTTACTTACCGCTACCTGACAGCGGAACCGTTTGTGGACTTCCCACTGTTGCGCTATCTGAGATATTCAGCACCGCCGAGCGCGCACCCGTAGCGGTTGGCGTAAATGTCACGCTAACTGTGCAAGCTGCACCCGCAGCCAAAGTACCACCGCAAGTCGTGGCTGATTCGGCAAAGTCACCTGGATTGGTTCCGGTGAAGCTTATCCCGGAGATCGTCAAAGTTGTTTTCAGGTGATTCTTTACCGTTACTGTTTTTGCGGTGCTTGTAGTCCCTACTGCAGTGGCTAGAAATTTTTCACTTGTTGGAGAGACAGTCACTTGCGGCCCTCCGGTACCTGACAACGAAATGACTTGTGGGCTATTGCTCGCGTTGTCGGTAACTGCCAGATTGGCGGATTCTGCGCCGATCAAACCAGCGGTAAACTTAACACTCACGGTACAAGATTTTCCGATTGCGAGGGTAGCGCCGCAAGTGGTGGTCTTGGAAAAATCACCAGCGTTGTTTCCACTGATGGCAATCGACGAGAAATTCACCGTGGCGCCAGCGTTATTGGTTAGTGTTACTTTCTTGGCTGCGCTTGTAACCCCGAGCGCTTCTTTTACGAACGTCAGCGAAGTAGGAGTGAACGTTAGCGGCCCAATGCCTCCGCCGCCCACAGTTATCGCCGCATTCCCTGTAATTGCGCCATTGATGGTTTCAGTTGCCATAATAGTTTGGCTGCCCGATGTTTTCAAGGTAGCGCTGAAAGTCTGCGTTCCCTGATCTGCTGGTGAGAAGGTGAAATCCGCAGGAAGCATTGCTTGCGAATCGCTACTGGTGAAATGAGCCGTACCGACAAAACTCTTGTCGGTAGTCCCACCCACCGGATTCTTCGCAGTCACAGTAAGACTGAAGGAAGTTCCGGCAGTCGCAGAAGCCGGAGCACTCACGGTGAAGCTGGGATGCAATCCCAGAGCTACGCAAGCATTCGCGGCATTCGACCACTGCTTTTGAATTGTGTAAGTCGAGCCGCCCACCGTAACCGTGCCTTGCTGTGCATTGCAAATGTCGCCGATCTCTCCGTTATTGGGATCGTACCAGGCCAGGGGAGGTCCAAAAACCTGAGCCAAGCTAACCTGGATATCAGTTGCTGTTTCAACCATTTCGTGCGAGGAAACTGACGTCATATTGTTGAACTGAGTGCTTCCTCCGCAACCAGTGTGACATCCAGAGGTAGGTCCAAAATCAGGAAACACTCCGTAGGCGATGTTTCTGGAGTCGAATGTATTCGAAGTGGCTCCATGGTATGCACAGAACCCTCCGGCAACACAACTGCCACCGTTCCCTGTGATGGTCACCAAAGGTGGGAAATAAATCATGTACTCCGTATTTTCATTTCCCTGGCTGTCAGCGGTCGGTGTTGGCAGGTGGCCTGCGGTAATCTGGCTCAGGAGTTCGGTCTGAATCTGACTGTCCGAAACAGTGCAAGGGGCTGTAGCACAAACCGAGGGCGTGATCGTAAATGAGCCTACGTAACTCCCCCGTCCGATCGACTGATTCGATCCCGTGTTCGTACTGTATTCGCTTACCAAGTCGTAATATGGGCTGGCGGTTACCGTCTGATAAAATCCGCCGATTTGTCCCTGAACTGTAGCATCCACGCTCGATCCCCAAAAAACCGCCACGATTTGAATGTTGGAAACCACCGGGCCGCCATAATAATTAAGATGGGGAGTAGCTGGTGGTGGCGCGGCGTTCTTCATCCCGGGAACAGTCATGCGAACTATGTGAACCGGGCCTGCGGCTTTGGGCGATTGCGTCGCTTGATCTTGCGCCGAAGCGGCGCCGGTAATGACGAGACATACCGCCATGAGCATTGATGTACATGGGTTGTGATTGAGGGAGAACGAAAGAGAGGCCTGCTGTCGGGAGTTCTGGGATTGAGCCATAATTTTCCTTTGGGTGCATTCAATTTATCGCCCGAAATGTTTATCGTGGATTCAGCGATCCAGGGAAGTTCTTAGGTCCCTGTTGCGGTCTAGACTAGGGGGAAACGCTTACATCTTCGGGCCAGTAGCAAAGAGACTGGCAAGCATATTGCCTTCGCCAGAATCCCTTGTCAATGAAAAACTCTGGTTTCCCCGGTACAAACTTGCATACTGCGAACGGGTTGATTTTCATCATCGCAAAACATTGCACACCTTTCTCGATGGGACACGCAGAGGCCATATTTTTGCCTTCCATGGGCCTCATCTGCCAAACTAAGAACCAGGCACAATCACGGACAATTTATTTTTGATTCTTTATTTCTGACGCTTTATTTCTAAGACTTTATTTTCTGAATTATGGGACGCATTCACGTTCTCTCTGAACACGTTGCCAACAAGATCGCCGCCGGCGAGGTAGTCGAGCGTCCGGCATCTGTCGTAAAGGAGCTTCTGGAGAATTCCCTTGATGCCGGATCCACGCGAATCAAAATTCAAATCGAAGCGGGAGGCAAAAAACTAATACAGATCACAGATAACGGGTGCGGCATGGTACGCGACGACGCTTTGCTCGCCTTTGAGCGTCATGCAACTTCGAAGATGAAGGATGCCGAAGATCTGCTTAGTATCGCGACTCTGGGTTTTCGTGGCGAAGCCTTGCCATCCATTGCCTCGGTCTGCCGCCTGCATCTCGAAACTCGAGCTTCCGATGAGGAATCGGGAACTATCGTCGAAATTAATGGCGGCAAAATTTTCAAGGTGGAGGAAGCTGGACTTCCCACCGGCACGTCGATCACGATTCGGGATTTGTTCTTTAATACGCCAGCACGAAAGAAATTCCTGAAAGCAGAGTCGACCGAGCTTTCGCATATAGCCTCGTTAGTCACACATTACGCGCTGGCCCATCCGGATAAGCATTTTGAATTGCATTCTGCAACAAACGCGATATTGGTTGCGCCGCCTGTTGCGGGTCACAGCGAACGTGTCTATCAAGTATTCGGCAAAGAAGTACTCGACCAACTACTTCCAATCTCGGCAGTACAGCCACTCGAGCGGATTGGACTACCGCAGCCTCCGCCATGGAGAAGGCAGGAGGAAGATGAAGAACCTCAAGATCCCGGCGAACTCCGGCTGCACGGATTTGTTTCCAAGCCAGAAATTCAGAAGCTAAATCGCAATTCCATTTATGTCTTCGTCAACGGACGACTAATCCGCGACCGTCTCATCCAGCACGCACTGACCGAAGCTTATCGAAACATGATGCCGCCCACCGTCTATCCCGTGGTTTTGCTGTTTCTGGAGCTGCCGAATGCGGAGGTCGATGTGAATGTGCACCCTTCGAAGACTGAGGTGCGTTTCCGGCAACAGAGCGTGATGCACGATTTTGTCCGGGACTCGGTAAGGGCCGCACTCATGAAGGCTCGTCCGATTCCGCAGTTTGCTGCGGAAATCCACGCACACCCAACCGCAGGCGCATCACTGACTCCCACGGCTCACGCGATGATGGCAGCTGGTTCAACATACGCATCCGTCGAACAACCATCATTTGGACTAAGCGCGCCGATCCTTCCTCCTACAAATGACCGATTTCATTTCACGAGCGGCATTGCTGTCGAAGCCAACGCTGCCGTTTCGCTTGTACGCGAGCCACTGGCTTCGGATTTTGTTCCAGACGATGCCTGCGCGCAACCGATCCAGGGTGAACCAGAAGACGCTCTGCCCCAAAGCAATATCACGCCATCTCTGGCCACACTTAAGCCGCTGGGGCAAATTCGCGAGTCATTCATTTTGGCTGTGAACCACGAGGGTCTTTGGATCATCGATCAGCATGTGGCTCACGAGCGCGTCCTGTTCGAAAAAATCCTGAAGCAACGCGCTACCCTCAGGACCGAGAGTCAGCGCTTGCTCATGCCACTTCTGCTTGAACTCACGCCAGCACAACAGGCCGTATTCGCGGGAATTTCCGAAGAACTCAATGCCAATGGATTCGAAGCGGAGCCATTTGGCAGTCGCAGCATTGCCATCAGAGTCTCTCCTGCCGGGCTGGAACCCTCGCAAATTGAACACATGCTTCACGAGTTGCTCGAACAGTTCTCCCGCGAAGAACAAGCTCTCAATATGGAAAAAGTTCGTACCCGGATAGCCGCCTCTATTGCCTGTCATGCCGCCATCAAAGTAAATATGTCTCTTGAACAAAATAAAATGGAGTGGCTACTGACAGAGCTCGCCAAAACGGAATGCCCCATCTCATGCCCACACGGAAGACCAATTATTCTGCGATACTCAATGCAGGATATTCAAAAAGCGTTTAAGAGAATTTGAGAAGTTTGCGATTAGCTTTAGCTCGACTAAGCGGCTGAGCGCTGATTGCTAAGTGCAATAGCTCTATGACTGATCAGGAACTCGAAGAACTCCGGCAAAAGAAGTGGCGGCTTGACGCTCATCCTGTGCGCACTCTTGAAGACGCACGCTCGTTCGTCGAATCCGTTGGGTTCTGCATGATGTACCCGCTGAAACAGCCGGTGCTGGCACCCACGTTTGTAGGGGCTTGGATAGGATTGAATCAGCGGTTGCCTACCCTCCAACATGCTTTCTCCGATGCAAGAATTCAAGGCTCAATGGATCTAATGGTGCGGCTTCTTCGCGAACGCGACGCCTATGAAGCCAATCTGTTCGATGAGAACAACAATTTTCTGGTCGCGGCATCTATTTTTCCTTATTTCTATGCTCTGGTGGGCGAACGCAATCCCAAGCAGGCGCCGAAGCCCGGACCACGTTCCGAGTACTCAGAACTTGCCTGCGATGCGTTTGAAGTGATTCGCCGCGAGGGACCAGTCTCGAAACAGCGAATGCAGCACGTTCTTGGTGGCGGCATCTCTCTCGCGGCGCTGGATCGCGCGCTCGGCGAGCTCTGGTCAAAACTGCGGATAACGCGTGTCGATTATGATGCAACCGAGGGCTCATCATGGGACGTTCTCTATCGTTGGTCGCCGGACGCCGTGCGTGAAGGCATGAATCTCTCGGTAGGAGAGGCGCTCACAGCTTTAGTCTCGAAATATTTGGATTGTATCGTCGCCGGTGATCAGCAAGAAGTGGAGGCGTTTTTCGGAAATTTCGTACCCCGCTCCCGGGTGAAAGAAGCGATCAATGCGTTGCTCGCGGCGAGGGAGCTGGATTTTACCCGTGTGGGGAATCGCACATTGATTCAAATCATGCCGCCAAAAGCTGCCGCGGTAGTCCATATGCCAGAATTCCGCCAGAAACCTAAGGCAACGAGAACGATGATTTCGCCACGCCGAATTCGCCCAAAAAGTTAAATGTGATCCGAACTCCCATGCTGTTCAGCAGAGACAAAAATAGCAAGCAGATTTGAGTATTTAGTTTGACCGTTTTCGCCTTTGAATTTGCCACAAATAGCGACTTTGTTTCCGTCCGAGTGTATAGGCCAAAATCAACTCATTGTGAGTAATAGACTTACCGTTTGGTAGCGCGCATTTTGCGAACGGCATCTCACCTGCGATACAAAGATGTGTGGGTCGCCACAACCGGGAGCAGGTAACCAGGAGTAATCGGCGAGGGAGCGATTCTTTAGTAACTTAGATAAAACATTTTGCGGTTACTTTAGGGCGGTCTGAATTAGAATAGCCGCCTGCGCAGCGCCAATGCAGATTGCAAGAAAATAATTTTCAGGAGCAAGACCACTTCGTGCAAAAAGAGAAACAGCGGACGCTCTTAATTTCGTTTTTACTCACGCTGATCTTTTGCAGCCAGGCGTTCGGTTTGCACCGCTACATTGCTCCTCGTCATATTCGGCATGCCAGTATTCATCACGTCAGCGTCGGCCGGACCGGCCCGAATCATGCCAGCCTGTATCACGCGCACGGCAGACGCTCTCGATTACGCCGTATATTGTGGAATCCGGTATTTCGCCCTTCGCATGAATCTCTGCTTCGCCAAAATGAAGAAATTGACCGACTCGAATTGCCCCGCATTCAGGATGATGCGGAACTTGAAGAACTGAAAGCCAGCGGGGATTTGGTTCCCATTGTCGCCGGCCAGACTATTCGTATCGATCCACGTCTTGATCCCGAACGTCGCTATTGCCGCCCCTGGACTCTCGAATTCGTTCAGGACCTGAGCGAAGCTTATTACAACGAGTTCCACGATCAGATTCAGGTCAATTCGGCCGTGCGCACGGTGCAAGTGCAGAAGAAGCTTCGCCGCCATAATCGAAACGCGGCCCCAGAAACCGGAGATACAGCATCTTCTCATCTGGCCGGCATCACGGTAGATCTACAGCGTCGTGGCATGACCAAAAAAGAAATACAGTGGGTCGAGCAGTACATGCTGCCCATGAAGAATTTAGGATTATTAGAACCCGAAGAGGAGCGCCATCAATGGGTGTTCCATGTAGCCGTTTCGGGACGCTATAGCGATTGGCGCGAGTCGAAATCTCTCGACGCAGACCAACCCGAAGAAGAGAGCACCCCCTCTACAAAATCACTAACCGATGACCCGATAAGCAACAACCTGCCAGCCGAGATGTTGTCCAGCGACAGCAATGAATTTATTAAGCTCTACTAGACAGACCCTTTATTCCCATCTGCTGTATTCTTAGCCCGCAATGATCGTAATCATGGCCGGACTTCCGGCATCTGGCAAAAGCACTCTGTGCCGCGAGTTGGCGGCCCGTCTTTCTGGAGCGGTATTAGACAAAGACGAAATACGCTCCACTCTCTTTTCTTCCGGCGGAGTCGAATATTCAACCGGGCAGGATGACTTCTGCATGTGTATCATGCTGCAAACTGGGACGTATATTTTGGAAAGAAATCCGGAACGGATCATATTCCTCGATGGCCGCCCATTCTCCCGGCGTTATCAAATTGAGCAAGTCGTTCAACAGGCCGAAGAATTAAAGCAGCCTTGGAGAATTTTGGAATGCGTGTGCTCCGATGAATCGGCAAGAAGGCGATTGGAGAACCAAGCGGAATCTGGATCCCATCCTGCGGCTGACCGCGATTACCAACTGTATTTGCGGGTGAAAGCGAGTTTTGAAAAGATCGCGTTTCCGAGAACCATTATCGATACCGAGCAACCGCTTGAATTCTGTGTTCAGCTGGCACTTGCAACTCTCCAATGATCTGCATGTGGCGCTGACGATAATATCCTGCGCGCTTGATTTATCATTCCCCCATGAAAACGATTCACACAATCGAATACACAGAGGCCAAGCGGATTGTCGACCTAATCGTTGCCAAGGCTTTGCAATTAGGCAAATCCGCAGTCGTCGCCGTCGCAGACTCACAAGGAGAACTCATTATGCTCGCCAGGATGGATGGTGCGCCAGTAGCTTCAGTCGGCATCGCAACTAACAAAGCATGGACTGCTGCCAGAGAGCGCAAGGCAACCCGGGAAATTGGCGAAAAGGTTAGGGACCCTGAGCGAGGTCACGACATCGCCTACTATGGGGATCCGAAATACGTCGGATGGGGCGGAGGTCTTCCGATCTTCATTAACCGTGAAGTTGTGGGTGCCGTAGCTGTGAGCGGGTTGTCTTCAAATGAAGATGCCGAACTCGCGACCCTGGGTGTAGAGCTGATCACAGCTGCAGAACCTGGCCTGCGGACCGATCTCAAACAGTAATGTCGATACTACGTCTTCTTGTGGGCAAAGGGATCTAGCGAATCTTGACGCTAAAATCTGAATCGAGCTCTTGAATAGTGCTGCATTGTCAGTATGATTATTGGGGATAGATCAAACCTTCCCAGGTAAGCGCGGATGCAATATCGGCATGTAGCTGGCTTCATTCAAGCAAAGCCAGGGCAAATGTTCCGATGGAAGTATTGCCCATCATTAAATAGAATTCATGATCCAGCATCGAATTGGTCGTTGGTTATTTTGTTTATCGGGACTCCTTTTCAGTTTCATTCATTCTGAGGCACAAGATCATAGTGGGGTCAAATTGATCCCCCATACCATCAAGCTAGCCAACCGAAAAGCTTTCTCTTTAAATCTACCGGAAAATTTTGACATCTCCGTCGCGGCCGAAGGTCTCAGGCGAGTGCGGTTCCTGAGCAAAGCGCCCGATGACCGAATTTTTGTCACTGACATGTACGACCGCTCCGACAATTCCCAAGGTAAGGTTTACATTTTGGATGACTTTGATGCGAAAACTGGCAAGTTTGCCCGAATCACTCCCTACCTTCAGCATCTGCGCAATCCTAATAATGTGGCCTTCTATACCGATTCGTCCGGTCAAACATGGCTTTATCTCGCACTAACTGACAAACTGGAACGCTTTCGATTCCATGCAGGAGAAAAATCGCCGTCTTCAACTCCCGAAGTTCTCGCGACCTATCCAGATTATGGGTTGAATTACAAATACGGAGGATGGCACCTCACCCGGACCGTAGCTTTCGGCGAGAACGAAAATAAGTTATATGTGACGGTTGGAAGCAGTTGTAACGAATGCGAAGAAAAAGAGGAAATCCGCGCCACAGTTTCGGAGATGGATCCGGATGGAAAGAACGCGCGAATCATCGGACAAGGGTTGCGCAACGCAGTCGGCTTGCGATGGGTGAAAGACACACTCTATGCCACAAACATGGGCGCGGATCATTTAGGCGATGACGCACCCGATGACACAATGTTTGCTATCTCCATGAATTCGGCTCTCCCACACGAAGTCCGTAACTATGGATGGCCGTATTGCTATTTCAAAGATGGCAAAATCTTTGATGATCCAACTTTCCCGTCTTCTTCCAAGAAGATGGATTGCGCCAAAGTTCCAGTACCATTCGCGACCTTCGCGGCTCACAGCTCCCCGCTTGGGTTGGAATATTTTGACAGCAGTTCCACGGATTCGGCGTTACGGAACTACTTTCTAGTCGCCCTGCATGGTTCATCTAAGAAGCATTTAAATCGTGGTTATCGAGTGGTGCGATTGAAAGATCACTCGGGCCCCGAGGACTTCATAACCGGATTCATCAAAGACGGAATCATATACGGGCGTCCTTGCGGCATTCTAAAAATCGCACCCGACGCTTTCCTGCTCACCGACGACCACAGCGGTGTCATCTATTACATTCGACGCAAAATCTAGAGCTTTAACGCCAGCGGTCTACACCTTCCCACCACACCAGCCGCAACCATTCATCGAAATTAGTTTTCGCCCATTCCCTTTTCTTCCACCATTGCGCGCCAAATTCGTCAGGGTCGAAAGAAGCGGCACTGCTATAAGCATGATCCGAGAGTTGTTGCCTGAAAATACTGAGAGCACGGCGAGTATGGAAGTCAGAAGTAACCAGCAGAACCGTATGGGCACCGAGAGTTTGAAGGCACTTTGATACATCATTGCTTTCGGCTTTGGTCGACAGTCCTTGAATTGGACAAATCATAATAGCGCTGGCCTGAGGCAAGCCTTGAACGTACTTTTGGGCGAGGTCCAGCTCGCTGGCATGAAAAACATAGGCAGCAGCGGGGACATCCAGGATCATGCGGGGCGCAAATCCATGCCCCAGTAACTCAATTCCCCGTGTCGGTCGTCGATCCGTGTCCCCGGCTAATACGACGATCACATCGGATTTGCGGGGCTCATTCACAATGAAAAAAGCTCCTGAAGTAGCGACGAAAATGCCAGTTAACAAAGCTGTCAATAGCAAAACCGATTTGATACCGCGCATGAATTCGTCACCTGGGATTGATATCAACTACGGTATAAACCTTATTCCTCTATTGGTCCTTGAGTGCTCAATTAGCGTAAGTTTTTGCCTTTTTAGCTCTATGAGTTGGTAACATTTTCTCATTAACTTGTAAGTAGTTTTGCCAAAGGGATTTCTTCCCCCACGATCCGTGATAAGTGGTCCAGTTCGTGCAGGGACTGAAACCTGGGTCATAACGCGCCTCCTTATGAAGATTATGAATTCCGAAGCTCCTAATCCATGCCTATTCTCCATGCTTCCCGAAAGGTCGAAGCCCTGGAAAGAGTTCGTTTTCAGCCTGGGAACCCAGAGCGCGATTGTGGCGGTATTGATTGCGTTAGCGTTGCTACAGCCAAAAGGGATGATTTCCGGGAATCGTTACCTTACAAGGCTCGTCAATACGCCCGCCGCAGTGAATCACCAATCCGCGCCTCCTCGGATCATTCCTCTAGAGATTAAGTCTCCAGCAATTTCGCTAAAAGTATCATCGATTGAAGCAATTCGCATTCCCCAACGAAACCGGGTGATTATGCCTCGCCAAGAAACGCCGGTAGCGCCTAAGGTCGAACTAGCAAGCAAAGTTGTGCCATTACCATCTGTCGCCCCGGTCATGCCGAAGCAACTTGTAAAAACGAATGTTTTCTCGACAGGCAGTTCGCAGCGCCAAACAACCGCCAATTCCCCGCAAAAGGTACAGACCGGGGGCTTCGGTGATCCGAATGGCGCAGCCGCAAGCGTAAATAATGGCAAGCAAGTAACGATCGCGCAAATGGGAGCTTTCGATCTACCGCCAGGTTCAGGAAGCGGCAATGGACTGGGCGGGAGCCAAGGCCTGCATGGCGTGGTCGCAAGCGCTGGCTTCGGTGCAGGAGTGGCTACTGGCAACGGCAGCACCTCCATTCCGAATACGCACGGAACCGTTCATCAAGCGGGCTTCGGAGATGCCGATCCCAGCGTGGTAGCTCCGGCCAAAACCAGACAACCGGTGGTGGCGCCAACATCGCCAGCCGAAATCCTGTCCAAACCACTGCCGGCGTATACCGAAGAAGCTAGAAAGCTCCATATTGAAGGAGAAGTTTTATTGGAGGTGCTCTTTGAAAGCTCAGGCAAATTGCAGGTAGTGCGCGTCGTGCGTGGGCTCGGGCATGGATTGGATGAGGCCGCAATTCAAGCGGCGGTGCAGATCCGATTCAAGCCAGCATTGCGCAATGGCCGGCCTGAGGACTCTCACGGTGTATTACACGTTATGTTCCAACTAGCGTAAAGCTGGCGATTCATGAAGGGAATTATGTCTAACTTTAGTGGCCGGTTAATTTCATCTCTTTTCGTCATTTTTGTTCTTCTCTTTCATTCATTCGGATTCGCTCAGGAAAAAGACAACACAATAGCATCGCCACAAACCCAGAATCCAGATGCATCGCAAGTAACTATTCCGGCCACTAGCTCCCCTACTTTTGATCAAGTGATCGGCAAAGTCGTCGAACGTGAGCATTTGTTCGTGGCACAAATGCGGCATTTTCATCCGCTTGTCGAAACTTACATTCAAAATTTAAAAGGCGCTGAGGATGCAGCCGTTCCCGTCAGCGATCAATATTTTCTCGGACGCCTCGATATGACAAATGGCACCGGAGATCTTGAGTTCAAGAGCCAATCGGGCTTCGGACGGCGCTTTGTTGCCAAACTGACCAGCATTTATGGAATGAAGTTTTTGCCGTTGGGTTTTGCGCAGATGGTTTTACTGGATGAAAATCTTCAGCGTGAGTTTTATAAGTTCTCTTTCGTGCGCCGCGAATTTCTAGGCGATATCCGGTGCCTGGTTATTGATATCCAACCGAAAGATGACACTTCCGGTGTGCGGTTTAAGGGAAGAATGTGGGTGGAAGATCAGGATTACAACATCGTGCGTTTTAATGGAACATACACGCCTCATCAGCATGATAATTATTACCTTCACTTCGATACTTGGCGGGTAAATCTTCGCCCTGGACTTTGGCTTCCGGCTTTCATCTACAGCGAAGAGTCAAATATGGTTGCGCGCAATGGTCAAAAACTGCATTTTAAAGCGCAGACCAGGCTGTGGGGATATGATCTGCAGCACATCGCGCACAATGAAGAATTCACACAGATTATGGTGGACTCTCCTCAATCTGTAACTGATCAAAGTGTAGCAGCCCAGGATGATACGCCGGTAGAAAGTGAACGCCGCTGGCAACTTGAAGCTGAAAATAATGCCCTTGAACGACTACAAACCATTGGATTGCTTGCGCCGCCAGGGAATGTTGATAAGGTCCTGCAAACGGTGGTCAATAATTTAATAGTCACGAACAACCTGGACATTCAACCTGGAGTTCGCACGCGCGTACTGCTGACTTCGCCTCTGGAGTCTTTTACGGTAGGTCATACCATCGTCCTGAGCCGAGGCCTCATTGATGTATTGCCAGACGAAGGTTCTCTCGCCATGGTGTTGGCTCACGAACTCAGCCATATCGCACTGGGACATAAACTGGACACCAAGTTTGCGTTCAACGATCGTATGTTTTTCCCTGACGAAGAAACTTTTGAGCGGATTGAATTCGCTCGCCCTCCGGCCGACGAAGACGCTGCCGATAAGAAAGCTCTTGAACTGCTCACCAATTCTCCGTACAAAGATAAGTTGGCCAATGCTGGGCTCTTTCTTAAAGCGCTTCAGGAACGCGCTCCGGAACTCAAGAATTTGATTCGCGCTCATCTTGGAAACAGCCTAGCGAATGGCAAGACTTTGAGAATGTCAGCTCTTCTGAACTCCGCTCCGACATTGGACAATCAGAAAACCGATCAGATAGCGGCTTTGCCGTTGGGTGGACGAATCAAACTTGACCCGTGGAGTAATCAAATTGAGTTTGTTAAAACGAAGCCAGTCGCACTAATCTCCGCGAGCGAAAAAATGCCGTTTGAAGTCACACCCTTCTTTCCGCATCTGGCCCGGATTCCGGATATGGCGCACGATAAAGTTGCACAGACAGTACCCCAGAACTAATTTCCGTCTGGGCATATGATCCTGATCTTTAGGAAGATTTACAGGAACGTAAATGTCGATTGAGTCGGGGACAACTCAGAAGCTACTGAATCGCGCTTCCCACTGTGGAAAATACGCTGTTGGCTTTGGTGCCAATCAGATTCACTGTTCCAATAACAATTACCAAGATCACCGCCAACATAACTGCGTATTCAGCAATGTCCTGGCCTCGCTCATCGGACCAGAGTTGACATAAGAAACTTGCCACTAGGTTTCCTCCTGCGCACTAACTTACTCTATGCATCAATCCGCGAGTCAAAAAGCGCGGAAGAAATTCACGAGATATTGATAATCTGTATACCATCCTATGGAATAACAGAACGGCGCAACAATAGCCTGTAAGTGGTGGATATAGCACGAAAGTGCCATATCCACATATCCACATATCCACGGCTTTGCAGCCTTAAACATCCAGATTAGGCGATGGGCTTGAGTGGCAGGGACTGATTCACAGCAAACAGGGCTAACTCGAGCCTTGTCGACACTCCCAGTTTGTCGAATATGTTACTGAGGTGATGTTTGACCGTATCTTCGCTGATTTTGAAATATTCCGCGATTTCCTTATTGGCGTAACCGGCCACAACTGCCGAAACAATTTCCAGTTCCCGCGGAGTGAGGCCAAATTTCTTTTGCCGGGCGTCTTCCCCCGAAGATTGCACCAGGTTTCGGAGATACTGCACCAGATTCGAAACACTTTCCCTGCCGACCCAGTATTCGCCCTCCATGACTGTATGAATGGCTTTGAGCAAGAGCTGGGTGGCGGAATCCTTCAAGACAACGCCGCGTGCTCCGAGTTGCAAAGCTTCGACAATTTGGTTTTTTTCCGCAGCCGCAGTTAGCAAGATGGTTCGTACGGAATTTGAGCCTGTGGCGGAACTCATTTCCCGCAGCGCCTCCAGGCCGGGATGCCGCGGCATGGCCAGGTCCAACAAAAGAATTTCAGGTTTCAATTGACGAGCGAGCTTCACGGCTTCTGCGCCATCGCAAGCCTCGCCAATTACCTTGAACTCAGCTTCGGATTCCAGCAAACGCCGCAATCCATCGCGAAAAATAGGATGGTCATCCGCAATTACAATACGAATCGAATGTTGTTTTCTATCCATAAGCGGCTTCTCGCTGTTGCGGAACATTGATCTCGAGACGCGAACCTTGGCCGGGAATTGATTCTATCGTGAGTTCGCCTTCAATTAAACGTACTCGTTCGCCAATCACTACTGGTGACTTCCCCAGTGCATCCAGCTGTTGTTGAGAAAACCTTCCCTCAAAGGGAAACCCGGCACCGTCATCTTCAACTACCAGGTTCCACCGATCATTGCGAATACCCAAGCGAACCAGCACCTGTTTTGCTTTGCTATGCTTGCGAATGTTTACCAATGCTTCCTGAACAATGCGAACCAACTCCCGGCAAACCTGCTGGGGAATTTTTGGTTCTTTCAATTCAGAGAGAAACTTAGCTGAAATTCCTGTCTCGCGCTGGAATCGCTCCACAGTGTCACGAATAAACCCAAGAAGCTTTCGGGAATCAACGTCCATTGATTTCATCTGTTGCATTAGTTCCCGCAACTTCAAGACTTCTTCGCGAAGTAATCCCTGAATGCGTCCTAACTCCTCAGTAACCAGCGTAGAATCCTTCACGGATTGGCGGCGTAACACGTCGACCTGCATTTCAACCGCAATCAGGGATTGCACCGCGCCGTCATGCAGTTCCCTGGCAAAACGAGCACGCTCCATTGCCTCGGTCCGTCGCCGCAGCCTGCTAAGGAGGTATACGTTGTAAACAGCAGGTCCAATTTGCCGAACAAGTTCCTGAAAAAACCGCAACTCTTCTTCAGTGTCGCCGGTTATCGATGGATCGAATAAAAAGATGCGTCCCTGCCATTCACTTCCAAACCAGAAGGCTACTGTCATCAACCTTTCAAATTCATAGTGCCGCGCGAGTAACTCGATCGAGGACATAGTCACGTCTGACAATTTCATGCCATTCCGGTCTAATCCCAGGATTGAAAAACCCCTGGAACCATTGTTTCCAGTGCGCCGCACATAGGTAGTGTTTGCTGGACACTCATACAAGTACATTTCGCCGTCGGCAGGCGAGGGGGACTGCCAGTGAAATTCAGAGAGTTCGCCGCCCAATTTGCTAACTCCACCAACGTACAATCGATGGCTGTGGCTCTCTCGCGATGCGATCAAAGCCCGCGACGCCCCATACATCGATAACAACTCCCCCGCTATTTCTTGCAGCGTTCCCGCCAATCCCTCATCCACACGCGCTTTTCCCAAAATTCTCGCCACGACAGCCTTTTCAGCGCGCAACTGTTTTTGCTGCTCCGCCAAATATCCCAACAAGAGTCCCATCACCAATAAATAAATGGAACGCATGAAAAGCCTTTTCGGCTCGAAGTCTCCAACATCAGCGTGCAGAGGCGGCCAATGATGAGCCACTAAAACTTTATCGAACCACACGTCAAGTCTGAGGCGGACGGCAAAACTTTCAATCCAGAGCAAGACTACCGAGGATGCTGCCGTAGCCAGAGTCTCCCACAATCCCCACCGGTAAGCCGCAGCAGCGAGAACAAAAACAAAGAACAGGAAAAATGGAGTGTTTTGTCCGGTGGTGAATGCCAGAATTAAAGCTGGCCAAAAGATGTCTGCGCTATGCACCAAAACGCGAAAACGCGCAGTCGACACCTGGTGTCTTCGCAACAGAATCATGATGAGAACGCCTTGCGCGATATAAAACAACAGGAAGGCGAACGCCCAAAGCGAATATCCAATTTGGGATGGATCCATCAAAATTGCTGTTAAAGCGGAAATAGCGAGGAAAACGCGTGCCGTAGCCAGCCATCGTTCAGTACGGCGTATCTCTCCCGGATCAATGGGGGCCCTAAGCCGCCACAGAAAACGATCTCGTAAGACTCCTAACAACAATTCGCACGACCGTGCCAACAAAGTTATGTTACAGATAATATGGACATTAAACCTTCTGAGCAAGAAGAACTTTCTGTTTATAAACACCGGGGCATATTCTCCCCGGCCACGTGTTACCGAAGTAACCTGTCTTTTCGAAGTAGTCTCTAGACAATACCCTGAGTGTCTAAAATGGGATTAGAAGGTCTATGTCACTACGTTTCAAAATATGGATCTGTGCAGCGCTTGGTTTAGTTCTTGTCCAAGCGGTTGTCTCTTTTTTATTCCCCCAGAATTTTGTCCTGATTGGTTGGAGCGACATCACCCAATTTCTGCTGCTTTTGTCTGGAACGCTCGCACTCGTTCCGAATATTCTCGCGACGCGCGGAAAAACCCGGCTGTTTTGGCTAATGATGGCGTTAGGTGTTTCTTCTTGGTTCTGCTATCAGGGATTCTGGACGTATATTGAGGTTTTTCAAAGAGGCGAAGTACCTAATCCCTTTGTGGGTGATGTTGTGCTTGTCTTGCATATCGTTCCCATGATGGCAGCTCTCGCGTTTCAACCTCATGTGGAGCAGGATGAGCGCACATTCCGGTTTAGTTCGCTCGATTTTACGTTGTTGCTAGTCTGGTGGTTATATCTATACGTAGTCGCGGTCATCCCCTGGCAGTATGTCTCGCTAAATGAATCAGCGTACAGCTTCAACTTGAATGCTGTGTACCTGGCAGAAAAAATCGCATTTTTGTCGGCTTTGGCAATAGTTTGGGTCCGTAGCAAAGGACCTTGGAGAACAATTTATCTGCACTGGTTCGGTGCCAGTTTGACCTATGCCTTCAGTTCTTATTTAGCAAATTGGGCTATTCAGAGGCACGTTTATTACTCCGGAAGTCTTTATGATCTGCCTTTAGCACTTTCCATGGCGTGGGTTACGATTGTCGGAATTGTGGCTCTTCGCCTTTCTCCCAAACAACAGCCAGCGCGCAACTCAAACGGACACGGGGTCTGGGTCGCTCGACTTGGCATGGGCACCATGGCGTCACTCCCTTTGTTCGCGGCATGGTCGGTATTCAATACCGCAGCCCCTCCAAATGTGCGGACATTCCGCTTAGTAGTGACTCTTTGCTGCATGCTGATCATGGGCGCAATGGTTTTCATAAAGCAGCATTTGCTTGATCGGGAATTGCTCGGGTTGCTGCGTACATCCGAACAATCCTTTCAAAATTTACGCCGGTTGCAAGCTCAACTGGTGCAATCGGAAAAGTTGGCTTCACTGGGCCAGCTGGTCGGCGGCGCGGCCCACGAATTGAATAATCCGCTCACCGCCATACTCGGGTACTCGGAATTACTCACCGAGACGCCTTTGAACACGGAACAACAAGCTCTAGCTAAAAAAATCGCTCAGCAGGTGCGACGAACGAAAACTCTCGTTTCCAGTTTGCTCAGCTTTGCCAAACAAGTTCCCTTCGAGAAGTCTTTGTTGGATCTGAACTCCCTCACTCATACAGCCGTGAAGCTCTGCCAACCACAAATGCGAACCGCCAACGTTCAGTTGCGAACTGACTTGGCCCAAGTTTTACCTTTAGTTTCGGGGGATTCTAATCAGTTGCTGCAGGTGTGCCTGCACATCATTAATAATGCTCTGAATGCAATGGCACCCGCCGGTGGTTTTTTTTCGGTGAACACCAAAGCGCAAGGTAATGCAGTCATTCTGGAATTTTCCGACACTGGTCCCGGGATACAAGAACCTGACCGGGTTTTCGATCCGTTTTACACAACGAAGCCGGTAGGCCAGGGAACAGGACTTGGACTAAGCGCCTGTTATGGCATCATTGCGGAACACAGCGGCAAGATTTTCTGTGAAAACCGACCTTCGGGAGGAGCAACCTTTAGAATTGAACTGCCCGCTGCGACTACTCCCAATATTTCTGTTTCAACCCATTCAACAGCATTCGCGGTTAAGTAACTAGCTGCACTTCAAGAGTTCGTTTTAATTGCCCACAGGCAGCATAGATATCCCGGCCTCTCGGTCGACGAATGAATGTGGGCACGCCTGCTTCCATTAATATTTTCTGAAAATCAAGGACCCGTTTTTGATCCGGGGTCTTAAATGCAATACCTGGGCCAGAGTTCCAAGATATAAGATTTACCTTCGCCCGGATGCCTCGTACCAGTTCAACCAATTCGCGGGCATGTTCCGGTGAATCGTTCACTTCATCCAGCATCACATATTCAAAGGTGGCTTTTTCTCTATGTCGAAAGGGGAACTCGCGTGCCGCTTTCATCAGCAATTCAAGATTCCATTTGCGATTAATAGGCATGATCTCAGTCCGCAATTTATCATTGGTTGCATTAAGGGAAATCGCTAACTTCGGCCGTATGGGTTCAGCGCCGAGATCATAGATTCGCGGAACGATACCGGAGGTTGATACCGTCATGCGTGATTCTGGAATGCCGATACCTTGCACTAGTAACTGAACAGCTTTCACGAAATTATCGTAATTAAGTAAGGGTTCTCCCATCCCCATAAACACAATATTTATCCGGTCGCTCGACACAGAAACGTTCTGATCGTTAAGGACGGTAGAGATTTGCCCGACAATTTCTCCCGCGGTAAGATTCCGCTTTAAACCTAATTGCGCTGTCAAACAAAATTGACAGTCCACTGCGCAACCCACTTGGCTTGAGACACAAATCGTGGCGCGATGCCAGTTGCGGCTGAAAGTTTCGAGTTGCTCATCCGCAACACTCCCATCCCCGGTTTCACCTCCATCGCCTTCCGGCATCCAGACCGCTTCGACACTCTGGTTATCGCTGCAAGCAATCAGATAACGGATTGTTCCGTCGGAAGATTGAAATTTCTTTTCAATGGTGGGAAGCCCCACTAAAAAACCTTCCCTCTCCAATTTTTGACGTAGATCCTGCGGCAAGGTCGAGATTTGGTCAATTGAAATTATTCTTTGCCGGTAGAGTGATTCAAATAGCTGTTTGGAGCGGTAGGGGGGCTCGCCGAACTCCTCCATTATCTTCGTAAGCTCTTGAAGATTAAGGCCTAAAAGTGCAATCTGTTTTGTTCTCTGATGCATCTAATCTGGTGTTGGAACCTTTTCGTTTCTATTCTAGAAGGTTTTCCATGCCCTCGGGTGGTATTAAGTAGTAAATCGGGCCGTAAACTGCTGAAAGTAAAAGAAAAATCCGTTTTTACACGTCTCATCCCAACTGTGTAACAATATTGCAAGTTGGTAATCAGTTAATCCTTGGTGACCTATGGTTGAAGAAGTTCGAAATATTAATCGCGAGATTTTACCCAACGGGCTCGTGATCATCACCGAGGAGATGCAGCATATTCGTTCGGTTTCGATCGGAATCTGGATCAAAAGTGGATCGCGTGATGAAGATTCTCAGTGGAACGGGATCTCGCATTTTGTCGAGCACATGGTCTTTAAAGGAACCAAGCATCGCTCGGCGGAAGATATCGCCCGGCAAGTGGACTCAATCGGCGGAAACATGGATGCCTTTACCGCTAAGGAATGCATCAGCTTCAATGTAAAGGTACTTGATGAACATCTTCCTATCGCGCTCGATGTGCTTAGCGACCTGGTGCTGAATCCGGTTTTCGATGCCAATGACATTACCCGGGAGCGCGGCGTAATCCTGGAAGAGATCAAGATGGACGAAGACAGTCCGGATTACCTCGTTCACGAAATCTTTACCCAGAATTTCTGGAAAGATCACCCCTTGGGACGGCCCATTCTTGGAACCAAGGACACGGTGAAAAGTTTCGACCGTGCTCCGGTTATCGATTTCTATAGTGAGCGTTTTGCTCCCGGCAACATTATTATCTGTGCCGCTGGCCACCTTCAGCATTCGCATTTTGTCGAATTAGTAGCCAAGCATTTTGAACAGCTCAAACCGCAAACCAACGGATTCCACAGCCCCAAGCCGATCATTAATCCGCGCATTATCATGCGCAATAAGAAGTCTCTCGAGCAAGTGCAGATCTGTGTTGGAGTACCATCTCATCCCATTACTCATGAGCGCCGCCATACCTCGTACATCCTGAACACCTTATTAGGCGGGGGAATGAGTTCGCGTCTATTTCAAAACATCCGTGAGCGTCAGGGATTGGCGTATTCCATTTACAGCGACCTTAATCCTTATCGCGACACTGGATGTCTTTCCGTCTACGCGGGAACTTCACGTGCTTCAGCAGCCAAGGTCGTGCAATCCATCGTCTCGGAGTTCCGCAAACTCAAGGTTGAAGAAGTCCCACCCGATGAACTACGCCGTGCAAAGGACCAATTGAAAGGTAGTCTGATGTTATCGCTCGAGTCTTCCACCGCCCGTATGTCCAACCTTGCCCGGCAGGAGATGTATTTCGATCATTTCTATGGTCTTGATGAGCTCATCCAGAAAATTGAGAGCGTTACTGCGGATGAAATAAAAGAACTAGCCAATGAGTTCTTTCATACCAACTCCATCGCTGTGACGGTATTGGGCAATTTGAACGGCTTAAAGTTGACGCGCGATCAACTGGCTTGTTAAGTCGTATCTTGGAATTGCTCCGGTTAGAGTCAATGGCTGGATTCTGAGATCCAAGGCCATAAATATTCCGCCTATATTCGTAACGGCCCCCAACTAGGTAGCTACTAAAAGTGTTAGAGCTACTCACCTCAACGGTCGAGTATTCTACCGTTCGATAGAACACGGTGGGAGTAGAACGCCTTTGCGTAGAATATTGTCGTTATGGGCGACACCCAACGGGGTCCTCGGGGGCAGGAGACGCGAGTCCTGACCTCTATCTCGGATGAATGTAGGCGTGGGCAGTGCGAAAAATGCAAGAAAATGTGGCGGTGGGAGAGCCTATTCCCGAACCAACCAATTCTTTGCGTGCATCAATGCCATAAGGTTTCCAAATCAAGAAAAAGCAGTTAGTCCGGCGTGAGTGTCAGACATTTTCACCGCTCAGTAGCATCTAACCCAGGCGATAAACCATAAAAGTTATCGATTAGCCAACCTCCATTTACATCGTAACAATCCAAAACATCGCTTTTATGGCGCCAGCTATGGTGAGCGCACAATCAATAGGTTGGAAATAGCTGAAATTATGGAATTGTTCAAACAGTGATGTTGCACGATAGCCTGAAGCCGCCCCTTAATTGGGCGGCGGGAAGTTTGCGGTCATGTCCACCACGTCACGCGATAAAGAATGGAGACGAATTGCTGAAAAACTGAAAAACGAAAAGGATCCCGAGAAGCGAATGCAGCTCTACATCCAGCTTGGGGATGCGATGCCTTCTGTTAATTGCGAATTGGATGAAGATCAGAAAATGCAAAAACCGAAAGCTAAAAGGACCGGATAAATTTGCCAGCCTATTATCATATGCAACCACCCAACCGTCATAGTGCAGTCAATCGGGTGCTTGGCTGTGAACTATCAGACTGAGAGCTCGACTCGTATCTTTACTGACAATGGCAGTTTTCTTTAGAGCGTTATTTCCATCCTGACAATCCTAAGAGACGATGGGAGTGACGCGGTTTGAACTGCGCCACCACCAGATATTTTGCTCAACGAGGAACGCTTTTAAAAGAAAAGCTTCAATGCCAACTGAATCTGACGAGCCGATGTTGTGGCATCGGAACGCGTTATGGTTAAAGTGGATAAGCCCAAGTTAGACTGTCCCACCAGATCGCCTGGCTGCTGAAATTGCGGATGATTCAGAACGTTGAAGAACTCAGAGCGGAATTGCAACCTAAGGCGTTCCGTAAATTGAATGTTCTTCATCAGTACGACATCAGCATTGGTGTAGTGCGGACCGTAAAATTGATTCCGTCCGGCGTCACCTTCAGATCCAAAGGCAGCTTGAGGAAACACATTCGCCTGATTGGATGGTCCGCCAGCAGTCGCGCCCGTAGCGACACCGTTTTCCTGAATTCGAGGGCCAGCGCTCGCATACGGATTACCTACAACATTGGGCCACGACGAAGGTCCTGCTCCGTTTCCGGTGCGGGCCGTATCGATGCCGGGTATAAAGATCGTGTAAGGATGCCCAGTTTGCGCGGTAATGATGCCCGAAAGTTGAATTCCGCCCAAAGTTTTTTCAGCGATGCCGCTCTGCAAATACCGCCTTCCCTTTCCAAAGGGAAGCTCGTACAGGAAATCAATCGTTGCACGCTGACGCAAGTCATTGTCTGAGTTTCCGCGCATCACAGTATTCGCATTTCGTGAATCGATAGGAAACGTGCCAAAACCAGACAACTCTGTGTTTAGTGGATCGTTCGAATCGTCTGTCGCGTGTGCCCAAGTGTAGGCGCCACCCAACTCCAGTCCGTGGGAAAGCGTCTTCGTGACCTTAGCCTGCAAAGAATTGAACCGCGAATCTGCGTTTGTCTTTGTAATACTGGATGGCAAGCCACCCGGCACTTGCAGTGCAGTTTCGCGAATCGAAGGAGGCGCAACTCCCGGGATGCCGGTATAGAGCGCACTCCCGCTAATGAAACCATCCGGATCTCCAGCCTGACATGTACCCTGTGCCACACAATCGTTAATAGCTTGTTGTACCAGCGCGGGATCCGGTGGAACGGCATCGAGAGATCGAATTACGTGCGTACTATGAGAGCCTACGTAATCAAGCTCCATCACCAAACCATTCATGATTTCTTGCTGAATGCCGAAATTCCAGTTCTGACTGGCCGGCATTCGGATATGCGTATCCAGCAACGTAACAGGCTGAAATTGCCCATTCGTTATTGTCGCGGAAGGAGCCTGACTCTGGGCGAAGGGTATAGCCTCCGGAGTTGGCGCTGCCACATTGGACGGGAAAACATTAGAGACGGTTGACTGAAATGGAGGATTACCGCGTGCATTCCCAAACAGGTTGTCAAAGATGCGGTCGTGGAAAATACCATAAGCGGCTCGTATCGACATCTTTCCATTTCCGCGAGGATCCCAGGCAATGCCAAATCGCGGCTCAACGTTTCCGAAGTCGTTGTTATACATGTTTCGCCGACTATCCCCGGGACCGACCAGGGCAAAGGTGTAGGACGTACCAAAGCTGTCGGCATTTTGGAAGAGGTTCGAGAAGTTTCCATTGGTTTCAAATGGAACGCCGTCAAATTGGTAGCGCACTCCATAGTTCAAAGTGAGATTCTTTCGAATTTTCCAAGTGTCTTGTACGAAGCCGTCGTACTCGTGCTGAATAAATTTCTTATCGTCGCTTGGTACCCTGGCTGCTGACTTGTTAAAAAACTGGGCCTGGAATTGAGTTGTGGTTCCTCCCACCAGCATCCAGATCAGATCTTGAATAGGTTGTACCTGGTTCGGGTCAGTATTTGCGTTGAGCTTTACGGCTGGTTGCGAAAACCCGGCCGCGAAACGATTAAACGTCAAGGTGTCGCGGGAAAGAAAATTATCAAAACCACTCGAGTTCACATCACGGAAGTCTCCGCCAAACTTGAGGGTGTGATTTCCTCGAACCCATGTGATTGAATCCGCGTAGCTGGTAGTTCCGGTATGCCGCAATTGTCCGGAGGCGTCAAACAATGTATTACACCCCAAAGTAAACAGCGGGGCATTTCCGAGCGCAGAATCAGGAACAGCGAAGTCACGTCCGAAGCCCGCGGAATCCGTCCCGGTAATTGGGTCGAACACACTGGCGCAATTGCTCGCGAATCCTGCAAATACTTTATTCCAGCCAAATTTGAAGTCGTTGACAACGCGGTTGCTCAAAACCGAAGTGAGACCGGCAAATACACCATGACTGTAGGAAGGAGATGCAAGGACATCGATACCTGGCGCAAACTCCGTATGAAAAGGGTCGGAATCGACCGAGTGATTGTAAGCGTAGCGCAAGCTCAGTTGATGTTTTTCCGTAATCTTGTGATCAATTTTTCCGGTCCATTCGTACCCATTTAAATTATCCGGACTGGCGAATCGCAAATTGCCGCTGACTCCCGGAATGACATCGCCTGCATTCGGGTTCGGCAATAGAGCAAATACTTTGGAAATTTCGGGATCAAGACCAAGGCCCGTATTATTTCCCGGTGAATTCGGAGTTCTCACATCGATTTGCTGTCCAGTTTGTGTAATGGTGAACAGTCCTGACTTGAAAGCCGCAGTCGGAACCACCGAAGTTTCGGTTAATGTGGTTCTGAATCTTTGAAATTCGCCGTTAATGAAGAAGAACGTTCGACTTTTGATCACCGGGCCGCCTACCGAGAATCCAAACTGATTGCGAACGTAGGGATTTTGTGGATCAGGAGAGCGGTTGAAGAAATCGCGAGCACCGAGCGCGTTATATCGTCCAAACTCATATGCATCGCCGTGAAAAGTATTAGTTCCACTGCGGGTAACGACATCGATGATGGCTCCTGTATTGCGGCCATACTCCGGGTTAAATGTGTCAGTAATGACGCGAAATTCTTGAGTTGAATCTGGGTTTGCGGCTATAACTCCCCCGGGGATTCCGGGCACCGAAGTATCGTTATTGTCCACTCCATCGAGAAGAAAATTGTTGTTGCGATCTCTTGACCCGTTCACCGAAAAGCCACCCGTACCGTCAACAGATTGATTTGTCCCCGGACTGAGTAATACGAGTTCATATGGGTTGCGAGTCAATAATGGCAACTCCGTAATTGTTTTGTTAGAGATAAGTGTGGAGAGCTGAGTGGACTCGGTTTCGACCGGCGCCGTTGCTTCACCGCTAACTTCAACCGTCTCGCGCACCGAACTCAAGTTGAGTGTCACATTCACAGTGCGGATCTGCGCGACAGTCAGGACAGTGCGTTTCATCTCGACTGGAGCAAATCCCTGGCTTTCTATTTTTAATGTGTAAGTGCCGGGGGCGAGACTCGCAAGAGAATAGACTCCGGACGAGTTCGTAGTCGCCGTGCGCACCGCATTTGTATCCTGATTAGTGGCTGTCACCGTAGCGCCTCCAACCGTAGCACCACCGGGGTCGGTAACGACACCGGATATGGAACCTTCGGTCTGCCCCATTAACAGATTGGCGAATGCAAATAAAAATAGAAGCGCAGCAATTTTTAAAAACTTCATGTTCTCTCCGTGGGTATGCCGTTAGACAACTCAAGCTCCAGAAAGTAAGCGATGGTGCGCGACAGGTTATCCAGGCTCTTTACAATTCAGAGCACATGGAACGCCAAGCACTCCTAAACTGCTGGATGTTGGGACCAACGCACTTAAAATGTTTTCCGGATGTCAAATATCTGTGACTAGTGAAAAGCAGATAGAGGCAAATATTTTTGGCGGAAATATATTTGTATGGCATTCGGGAGAGATTGAAATCTAAGCGTATGAACAGCGATAGATTCCTGCTGATGAAGAATTAATTGCGGACAGAAATGCGGCGGCCTCGATTTCAGATTCGACAGAACGACAGAATTGTCATTCTCGGTTGGACAAGTCTCATCGCTATTGGTTGTGAGAAATCATAGACACTCTCCATCAAATCATCGAAACAGATTTACTTCAATTTCAAAATACTCAAGCAAATTATACGGTTAGCAGTTACTCGTCATAGCTTATTGACCGAGTGTCCCTCTCCTGACTCAGTACATCCCAAGTACCTGATTCAGGCGCGCTGATTGCTGTGTTGTCACTGAATCAGGCGCAAGCCCAACTCGCATAACTCACAGTAAAGCGCACAGAGGAGTTAAGAATGAAGACGCTACGATCCTTTCGATTTGAGACTGCATTTATGTCAGTCATCCTGTTATTGTTCGTTGCTTTGCAAAGCAACTATTTGCTTGCCCAAGTTTCTGTATCAACTTCAACAGGCAGCATTCAAGGAACAGTAACCGATCCGAGTGGCGCCGTTATCAGTGGCGCGACTATCACCATCACCGGTAAAGACACTGGACAAAAAATCACGAACACAACCTCGTCGGGAGGTGTCTATGGCTCTGGCGCGTTAATTCCGGGATCGTATCTTGTTCGAGTTGAAGAAAAAGGTTATTCAGTCGCTTTGCTCACAGTCACGGTGCAAGTCGGTCAGGTGGCATCTGGAAATGTTCAACTCGCGCTTGGGTCAGAGGCGCAAGTTGTTACCGTCGAAGCCCAAAGCGTTCAAGTGAACTCCGAGCAAGCTACTGTTCAGGGCGTTCTTACGGCACAACAGATTGACGAACTTCCCGTGAATGGTCGTAATTTTCTTGATCTGGCACAGCTGGAACCAGGTGTGCAAGTGCAGGACGGTGGTACATTCGATCCGACAAAAAACGGATTTGAATCAGTTTCTATCGGAGGGCGAGCAGGCCGTACCGCTCGCATCGAAGTGGATGGGGTAGACATTAGCGACGAGAATGTTGGAACTACAACGCAGAATGTGGCGGCTAGTGCGATACAAGAGTTCCAAATTAGCCAGTCAACACTGGATCTTTCGTCAGAATTAAGTTCCTCGGGAACCGTGAGTGTGGTCACTCGCTCTGGTACAAACTCGCCACACGGAATGGGATTTTATAATTTTCGAGACAAGCGCGCGGGAAACGCCGATGCACCCGGAGGCCAGGATTTACCCTTTCAACGCAACAATTATGGTGGACGCTTCGGCGGTCCTATCCTGCAAAATAAATTGTTCTTCTTCCTGGATGCCGAACACATTAAACAAGATTTGTTTACGCCGGTGCTGCCGAATGGGCAGTTCGCACCACTCGCGAGTGGGTTCAGCACACCCTATCGCGACACGGAAGCTTCAGGACGTCTTGATTGGCAAGCTCGCTCCAATGTCAAAATGTTTTACAAATTCACCTACAACAACAATAGCGTGTTGGCCCCGGCTGGGCCGAACTTCTCGCCGTTCCTGAACCGGAATAACACTCCCTCTCACGCAATAGGTATTGACAGCACAACTGGCGGCTTCAATCATAGTTTGCGCTTTGCCTATAGCAAATTCGTGAATGGCATTGGCGATGCTGTTCTAGGTTCGAGCATTTATAATCCCGCTCCGCAAGTTACGATTGGATTCACAGATAATGCGTTGACGACAGGCCCCAGCTTCCTGGCGCCGCAAAAAACTATTCAAAGCAATCTTCAGACCAAGTACGACGGCAGCAGATTACTGGGCACGCATACACTACGCTACGGTTTCACTTTCAACCGCATTCGGGGATTATCATTTGCAAGCTTTTTCGGAGTACAGCCAGAAGTGTTTTCTGCTACTTCGGCGGGTCCCGTGGGAACCTTTGCTGGAGGCGCCAGTAATCCTGCCAACTACCCGGTAGAGTTTGTGATATTTGGTAACGGACAAGGCGCATTCACGGAGAAAGCGGGATTTGGAAAGCCTGCTGGAGCACTTGGAGACAATCGAATCGAGCTTTATGTAGGTGATGGATGGAAGGTTCGGCCCAATCTAACAGTTTCTTACGGTCTCCGTTATGTTCGAGATACAGGAAGAGATGATGCGGACTTGGCGCCGATTCCATGCTCGACAATCAACACGACGGTTTTTCCAAACCCGCCGTGTTCTGGAAATACCCAATTACTGGATCAATTTGGAAATACCCCAGGGTTAGGCAACAGAATCAGTCAGCCCAATTTAAATTTCGCGCCTCAATTGGGTGTGGCATGGGACCCGTGGAAGAAAGGAAAAACTGTAATCCGCGCTGGTGTGGGTCTCTATTTTGATAACACAATCTTCAATTCCATTCTGTTTGACAGGGTAGTTCGCCTGCAACAGGGATTGTTTAATATAACGCCGTTGGTTGGCTGTCCAAACGGAACCTTGACGCTGCCCGGCTCCCCTGCGCAGACAATTTCCATAGCAAATGTTTGCGGCCAGCCTATCGGTGCAGTCGCGGGGCAAATAGGAGCGCTTCAACAGCAATATCAGGCGGCGACGGCGGCAGCAGGCCCGTCACAAAATGGAAGCTTCGTTGGAAACACGCTGCAAACCGGAGTTGGCGGGGTTCCTGTCGTTTTTGCGCCGGACTATAAGTCTCCTCGTTCGGTTCAAATGAATATCGGCTTTCAGCATGAGATCGCGAAAGGCACCGTAATCAGCGCCGACTACCTTCGTAACGTGTTCACTCATTATGAATTGGGCTACGACACTAATCATGTGGGTGACTCGCGGTATCTGAATATTCCTAATGCTTTGGCTGCAATTAGCAACACAGTGGGAGCAGCTTGTGGAGCTGGGGGGATTACTCAGGCCAACGCATCTGCGGCTGTGCAGTGCTACATCGCTTCTAACCCAGCAGCCAACATTTCCGATTTCGCAGGAAACGGCTTGGACTCGGGTGCTAAATTTTCTGGCGGCGGCCCAGGGACTGCCGCATTTGCAGGTATAAATCCTAACGTCGGCATCAACCCGATGCTGTTCCCGGTTGGACGCTCCGTCTATGACGGGCTTCAACTTACTTTACGACAAAATGTGGTTCACCCATTCGCGGGTGTTAAGACCCTGAACCTCCAACTGAGCTATGCTCTCTCAAAATTCCAGGACAATATTGCGGGAAGCGCGGCGCTGAACACACTTGGAGACCAGGACTTTGGCCTGCCAGCAGTTGACTTTAGAAATCCCACTCGTTATATAGGGCCATCGTCACAGGACCGAACACACCAGTTTTCGTTTGGCGCAATTGTCGAATTGCCACATTCCTATCTACCGCGCCTAAGTATTTTGGGACATCTAGATTCTCCGTTACCAGCGACACTCTATCTTCCCACCACGGGTCAAGCTGGTGAGATTTTCCAAAGCGACATTACAGGCGACGGAACTACCACTTCAAATCAAACGGAAAGCAGCGCCGCCGGAGATATATTGCCCGGCACGAACATTGGATCCTTTGGCCGAAGCGTGAAGGCGTCCGATTTAAATCGTGTTATCAATAACTACGGCGCGAACGGGGCTGGCAAGTTGACTCCGGCCGGTGAAGCTTTAGTATCGGCAGGACTATTTACGTCAGCCCAGTTGACCGCGCTGAATGCTGTAACTCCGAGTGTTGCGGCAAACTGCAACGGAAACCTCAATTGCATTCAGCTGGCGCCGAGAGGGAATGTCGGACTCGGCTGGTTGCGAGATATCGGTGGCTCTGCTTCGTGGAGTTTTAAAGTGACCGAACGATTCACTGTTGAGCCTAGTTTTTCAGCTTTCAATCTGCTGAACTTCGCGAACTTTGATTCTCCAACCAACAAGTTAAGCTCGGTATTGAACAATGTTCCAGGCAACGCTCTGAACGCCACCACAGCACAGAACCGCACAAACAGAACCGGAACTGGTTCAGGCGTGTTTGCTCTGGGGGCGCCGAGGCAACTGGAGTACGGGTTGAGGTTCTTGTTCTAGGTTCTGAACGAAGGAGCAACTTCCTGGGGGAGGGCAGATCGGTTGTAGAGATCTGCCCTTTTTGTTAAGGAAACGTGTGGAAGAAAATCCCGAGATCATCCTCATTTGCGGAGACAAATCTCGCATGCTGAGCATTATTTTTTTGATAAGAAAGTTCGCAGGAAAAGGATTAACTTCAGTAGCTGCTAATTCAACCCGGAGTGAATGGTAATTTGTTCTGATTCAATATATTTCCGGGGGCGGCGCGAGCCTCCGGTCGACCTGTTTTTTTGAGATCGCCTGTCGGGTTGGCTGAGGGACACAGTTGCGCGGGGAAGTAAAATTCGCTGCCAGTATGAGCTGTTGCCGTAACGAATGAGCTGAGCTTCACCCTGAAGCGCAAGGCTCGTTAATGTCGCAGTCAGAATCGCGACCGGATTTGCATATCCACTTAGGTCACATGAATCTCTTCGAAGAATTCGTTTATAAAGTTCGCTCGTCGAAACGGGGCCTTCGGATTCCATTAGCGCAATGCGGCATGCCCTCTTAAGTTGAAAACTAGAGACAGGAGTTTCATTCTTCTCTGAAATATCTGGTAGCCCATCGTTGTCACCTATGCCATTCAAGGCAAGGCCTTCTGGGAAAATTTCATTATGTGCAACTCCAGGAAAGATCTGGAGATCCACAATAGCGCGTAGCGCACGGATTGCGTTGCTGATCTTATTAATCTGCCATGATAATTCATTGCGACGTGCCATTAATTCTTCGAATTCGTCCTGAGTCTGTTCGACTAAGGTGCGAACCGCAAGTGGTATCTCAGAATTGTGATAGGAGTGTTCCATGACGTCAGCTGACTGAAGCGCCTCCGGCTAGGATCCGGTTCGCATCGGGTCTTTCTTGAGCAATTGAGTTGGACTCCCGTCCTCGGCAATCTTCCGCGGGATTGTCCATCGCTTTCCAAGCGAGTTCACCATTCTTGTTTGAGACAACTTGCGCTTGTCCTTGCTTCACCAGACGCCGGAGTACCGTCTGGACGGAAGCGCCAGGATTCTTGTGAGTAATCAGTAAGTCCGGGTTTGTTTCTTTAATTTTTCGATGAATCTCGGTGCTGGATAAAGGTGCGTGGGACTCCTTGATAATGGAACGACACATTTCAGTGATCCCTGTACGTTTTCGATTCTGTGCAGGATCAACGCACTGAAGAAAGTCCAAAGAAAGCGCTTCCCGGCCGTAAAGCGTCGCCAAGCCCACCAATCCTTTTTTAATGGTGTCCATTCGCCTATCGATGGCAGTGCGTTCTGTGTAGAGCGCATAAAGATCTCTTTTCATTTCCTGGATGAGTTGTTCGACCTCATCGTCTCTTCTGATTGGCATCTGCCCGGGGCCCCTTTTGCAGCATTTCTATCAACCAAAATAGGTCAGAGTCTCTATTATTGACGTACTTGAGTACTAATCAGAGGTAACGGCGGGACCGATTCTCAGAGAAGAGGGACACATAGCAATGATTTGGTGACGGCAGCCCATCGACACCAATTACAAATGCGCCACATAAAGCGTTTAAGCATTTTCTATGAGCTCGTGTAAGCCGGCTCTATAGCTGCGACTACACGAAAGCTCCTTGCCGTTTCTTAGAATCACCATGTACTCACCGCTGTTGCACGGCTGCAATTCCTTTATCTTCCGAACGTTTACCAGGATCGACCGATGAATGCGGACAAATTGCTGAGGATCGAGTCGTTCTGAAACACGGCTAATCGTATCGCGCAACAAATAGGAACGGCCCTCAGCATTTAATTTGACGTAATTCGCGGCGGCTTCCACCCAATCAATTTCGTCCATGTTCAGAAATATGACTCGTCCACCAGACTTGATCACGAAACGTCGTTCTGTGGGTTGAGTGGCCTTAATACTAGATAGCATGTCGAGAATGCGGCTCGTCAGTTCACGGTCGTGACGGTTGAGCATTTCTACGCGAGCTCTTTCGATGGCAGCGTGCAGCCTCTCCTGATCAAACGGTTTGAGAAGATAATCGAGAGCGTGTTGTTCAAAAGCTCGGATAGCATATTGATCGTAAGCTGTAGTGAAGATAATTATCGGCATGTCTCCAGCCGAAAGAGTTTCGAGCACCTGGAAACCATCAGCCTCCGGCATCTGGACGTCTAAAATAACCAGGTCGGGTTTGTAAGCTTTCAACGCAGTAATAGCCTGATTTCCATTTTCACATTCGGCAATGACTCGAATTCCGGGTTCCGCTTCCAAGAGCATCCGTAACTTGCCGCGCGCGAGGGGTTCATCGTCAGCAATGATGGTGTGCATTGGTGAAACATTCATTTACCGCTCCGTAAAAGTCGGGGTCTCCAGGGACAGCTCGTACGATATTGGACGTGTGTAGACGCGAAAGGGTATCCGAACGAAAACGTCGGCCCCGCCTTCGAGCTTTTCTTTCATCTCAAGAACGTGGTCCGCGCCGTAAAGAGTTTCGAGGCGCTCCTTGGTGGCACGAAGCCCAAACCCCTTACGCCAGCCTAGAGGAGAGGTGTCCGGCAAAGGCGGCCCGCTATTTGAAATACAAAGCTCCAGATGGGAGTTGCTTTGCCTGGTGGAAATTTGAATTTTGCCCTTTGCAGACGACTTTGAAATTCCGTGCTTTATGGCGTTTTCTACCAACGGTTGTAGAAGTAACTGGGGAACTTCTGCGTCCAACATATCGTCTGGAACCTCGAGAGAAGTAACCAGGCGATCTCCGAACCGGATCACTTCAATCTGTAAATAAGCATTCACAAATTCCAGCTCCCGCCGCAGTGTAGTTTCTTGGGCGCTATCATTTTCGAGGCTCATACGCAACAAATCCCCGAGACGGCTCATCATCATGTCGGCCGCCTTTACATCGTTATGCATTAAGGCCGAAATCGAATGTAATGTGTTGAATAGGAAATGAGGCTGCAACTTGCTCTTGAGGGCGTGCAGGTGGGCATTGGCTAACTGGCTTTCAAGTTGCGAAGAACGAAGTTCTCTCTCGCGGAACCTCCGATAATAAGAAATTGCGTGCCCAATCATTACAATGGGTAGGAACGTGCCGGTGATGTCGTCGACCAAGTTGACGATGAATAGCTCGTTGAACTCGTGCCATCGGATATGGACGTGGTGTACTTGCGCATCCCAGATGATAGAGATCCGTTGATGTGTTTGGCTGTCCCAGACGCCATAGATCGCGCCCCTCAAAATCACATGTGCTAATGCGAAGAGGATGCCTGCGCCAAGATAAAGCAAAGAACGCCGAATCCAATTGCGCCGTTCAATCGGGTAGCGTGTAGCGAATCCAAAAACAAATGGTGTCAAGGGAGCATAGGTAAGTACCTGGCTGAACTCGAGAGCGAGAGTGCTGCCCAACTTCATCGGCATTCCGCTCAACCGATAGAGCTGATACATGGTCGCCGTCGCGGAAAGCGCCACAAAGGTCCATACGCCAAAGCTGAGCGCCCAAATCAACCACGAATAGCTAACCGGATCCTCTGTAGCGATATCCTTTTTAGTTGTGAAGGCTGAGTTTTGCATCCCATTGTGCCTCATTCCCGCTTAGCATATACGGCTGGGAGGTTCTCTTCGCGGAAAACGATTGACCGATCACATATTTAAGTGCCCAAAAGACTGGTTTAGTCCCTGAATTCAGTGTACTTGTGGCGATACGTCAGGCATTCACCCAAGTAGAAGATGAGTTCGTTAGACATAGACTGATCGCGGCACAAAAGGTACCGCTCAGTCCAAGGGTGCGCATTAGCAACTTCATGCAGGCATAATGAAACGAGCTAAGGTTGTATTGCCCCGCGGCGTACTGCTCAGGCTGACTGGCAGCTTGCTAATTGGGAGCTTGAAGCGATCGTGACAGGCTTAGCAGATTCTGTGGAACCACATGAATTATGCCGCGGCGAGGACTGTCGATATCCGCGATCAAGAAGAAAGCGACAGCGAGAACCAATGGCAAGATCACTAGCAGGCCGGTTCCAGTGCGGCGCGCTCCGTACCCTACGAATACATTGCAGAAAACAGCGATAGATATCATGAGGATCCATGCCGCCGTTGGGATCCGGTTCAACCAAGCGGCTTGCGTGTAACCCTGCGAGTTCAGCACGTCATTCATCCCTGAGACAACAAGTGCAGTGATAGGTGAAGGATCTGCGGTAGCCACGCTCCGCACCGCTGACCACAGTTCTCTTTGTAGCTGTGTTGTGTGATCGCTGATATGCGAAAGCTTTTGCGGATCGCGCGTGGTATAGAAAAGCACCCGCTCCGCGATATATTCCCGCAATAGCTTCCGCACGTGTTCCTTTTCCTCCGGCGGCAAGAATTCAGCACGCACGAACTCAGTCCCAATCGCGTTGGTTTCATCCTCCTCATAAATCTTACGTTGATCGTATCGGCCGACTGCCATCGCAAAGACGAAGCTAATGATCAGTCCGAGAAACGTCAGGGTTGCGGCCAAGACCAAGTTGTAGTCTTCTCGGGATTCTTCAGGGAGCGGGCGTATGCTCTTGCCTACCCAAACCCCGGCTCGGGTCGCGAGCCACAGTCCGACAAAGCAGGTTACAAAAAACGCGCCCGGAAAATTCATTAAGCGCCTGTCGAGAAAAATTGTATTGCTATTTCATATAGTCGCCCGTGTTGGCAAACCGGTCGCGAATGGGACCTCGACGATCCCGCTTCCTCACTGAACGGAATAGCCGCGTGCGTCCATGCAAGCGGAAAAAGCTCTCTTGAACGAATCCAAAGCCGCCTGATGTTGGGCAGTCGCTTGCGCCTGAGCTTGCTGTTGAGCCTCTGTCGTCTGCTGGGCAGCCTGGTTCTTAGCTTCCTTTTCCGCCTTTTTCTGCTGACGTCTGCCAGCCACGGCTCCGGCCGTTGCTCCAACAGCTGCTCCCGTTCCGGCGTCGCCAGCGATGGCTCCAATTGCTGCTCCTCCCGCAGCACCTCCGGCCCCTCCCTTCACAGCACCGCCTTTGGGCGTGGATTGTCCGGCTTGTTGAGCAGCCTTCTGATCGGCGGGACTCTGTCCTGCTGGTGCGGAGGTTTGTGGATCGACACCAGTTTGTTGCTTGGCAGAACCATAACACTGACTCTCATCTTTGAGCTGCTGATCAGAACTCTGGTGGTTCTTGGGATAGGCATACATGCCGATGCTCTTGGCTGGCGTCCAAGCTTCCGTACTTGTTGTCGTTGATGGAGGCGCTTGGACCCACATAAACGCACTCGTAAAGATACTCATAACAAACACAATGAACTTCATACGGTTCTCTTCGGAGGACTCTCGTCCTTTTCTTGGTACTCGGGTGCTTCTGGATTGTGGCACTGCTCAGAGGCACGCCTAAACTGGCAAAACTGCCAGCACTTTAGAACAGCACTCGCGAATACATTAGCGCCTGTAGTTCTTGACAGTTTGCTAGTCCTAGTCGAACGAATATCTTTGATTTCTGCGAGGTGCAGTGATGCCGGGGAGAAACTCTTCCACAAAAGCGAACGATAACGTAAAACGTACGATCCTGCCGATCCCTGACGTCCCGCGTGTGGGATTAACAACCTACGACGCCAAAGATCCTGACACAAAATATCCGCCGATCCGGGACATCCGGCCACCTGAGGACGCACCCAACGTTTTAATCATCCTTCTCGACGATGTTGGCTTCGCTGCTTCCAGCGCCTTTGGTGGTCCGTGCCAGACTCCGAATGTGGAGCAACTCGCAGCAGATGGCCTTAGGTACAACCGGTTCCACACCGTAGCTATATGTTCGGCAACACGGCAAGCGCTTTTGACCGGACGCAATCACCATTCTTGCCACATGGGCGGCATCACGGAGATCGCTACCGCCGCACCGGGCTATGACTCGGTGCTGCCGAATAGCATTTCGCCGCTAGCACAGACGCTGAGGCTCAACGGTTACTCCACAGCGCAATTCGGCAAGTGCCATGAGGTTCCGGTGTGGCAGACCAGTCCTGTGGGACCGTTCAATCAATGGCCGACGGGCGGCGGGGGATTCGAATATTTTTATGGCTTCATTGGCGGCGAAACCAACCAGTGGTATCCGTCACTCTACGAAGGGACTACTCCAGTTGAGCAAAAGAAAACACCGGAAGAGGGCTACCATCTTATGGAGGACATGACCGACAAAGCCCTCTCCTGGATCGGGCAGCAAAAAGCTCTAACGCCCGACAAACCTTTCTTTGTGTACTTTGCGCCGGGAGCGACTCACGCGCCTCACCATGTTCCAAAAGAATGGGCGGACAAGTACAAAGGCAAATTTGATCAGGGGTGGGACAAGTTGCGCGAAGAGATTTTCGCCCGCCAGAAGAAGCTGGGTGTGATTCCCGCCGACTGCAAACTCACTCCACGCCACCAAGAGATTCCCGCGTGGGACGATATGCCGGAAGAGCTGAAGCCCGTGCTGCGGCGACAGATGGAAGTGTACGCGGGCTTTTTGGAATATACCGATCATCATGTCGGGCAGATCTTTGAAGCCCTGAAGAAACTCAACCTCTTCGACGATACCCTGGTGTTCTATATTATGGGCGACAACGGTGCCTCTGCCGAAGGCACGTTGAACGGAACATTCAACGAGATACTCAACTTCAACGGGCTCGCGGGCATCGAGACACCCGAATTCCTGATGGCACGAATCGACAAGCTAGGTGGGCCGGATTCCTACAATCACTACGCTGTGGGCTGGGCGCACGCACTGGATACGCCCTATCAGTGGACCAAACAAATCGCATCGCATTGGGGCGGAACTCGCAATGGAACCGTCGTCCATTGGCCAAAAGGAATCGAATCGCGGGGTGAGATTCGATCGCAGTTCCATCACGTGATTGATGTCGCACCGACGGTTCTCGAAGCCGCTGGCCTTCCTCAGCCGACATTCGTAAATGGCGTGCAGCAACACCCTATTGAAGGCGTGAGTATGTTGTACTCATTCAACGACCCGAAAGCCGGCGAGCGGCACGAGACGCAGTACTTTGAAATCCTGGGCAACCGCGGCATCTATCACAAGGGCTGGACTGCGGTAACGCGGCACGGAATTCCCTGGGAGCTCGTTGGCCGAAAGTCACCCGCCTTCGATGATGACGTTTGGGAACTCTACGACACGGGAAAGGACTGGAGCCAAGCGAATGATCTATCCAAGCAGATGCCCGAGAAGCTCCACGAACTGCAACGCCTCTTTCTTATTGAAGCAACAAAGTACAACGTTCTACCTCTGGATGACGACACCGCTAAAAAACTCAACTCGGATCTTGCGGGTAGGCCGGTGTTGATCAAAGGCAAGAGACAAATTCTTTTTCGCGGCATGGGCCGCTTAGGAGAGAACTGCGTTCTCAATATCAAGAACAAATCGCACGCGGTCACGGCCGAAATCGTGGTGCCGAAGTCTGGCGCGGAGGGTGTGATTGTAGCGCAGGGCGGAAACGCCGGCGGATGGAGCGTTTACGCCAAGGATGGCAAGCTCAAGTACTGCTACAACCTGGGCGGCGTGCAGCAATTCTATGTCGAGTCCGCAAAACCGTTGCTCGCGGGCGAGCACCAAGTGCGCATGGAGTTTGCATACGCCGGCGGCGGCTTGGGCAAGGGCGGAAAGGCAACTTTGTACGTCGATGGAAAGAAAGTCGGGGAAGGAGAAATCCCGATGACACAGGCTATGATCTTCTCAGCCGATGACGGCTGCGATGTCGGCCTGGACAGCGGCGCGCCCGTATCTCCGGACTACGGTTCGCGTGGAAACGAGTTCAATGGCAAGGTTAAGGGAGTGGAGCTTGCAATCGCAGAGGCCGCCGAAGCGGTCGATCATCTGGTGAAGCCGGAGGATGCTGTTCGCATCGCCATGGCCAGGCAGTAAGGGTTGATTGAGGCATCCCGCTCACGTTACAGTATTCGTAACGGTGCCTCGAATAGTTATCAAGAGCGGCCTCGCAGGTCCAGACGGACGGGAAGAAGAACTCGCGGAATACATTTGCGACACTCCCGCATGTCCTAATATTGCGATTCATGTGCTTGGCCGAGTTCCAGGACTTGGCCTTTTCGCCGTAGTTTGCGAAGAACACTACGCTCCGAAAAGATCGTAAGCGCAAGGGCGGGTGGCCATTCAAGCCCGCTTTTGGCTTGAGTAGGGATGTTCACATATCACAGACTTGTTGCGAACAAGATATCCGATAAAAAAGTCTCAAAATCAGAAGCCAACGTGCTCTCCTTTTTCCTTGCGAGAGAACCATACTTCGCAGGGCACTCCATAAATCCAAAACGGAACTGCGCACATCAATGTCCGAATACTCTTGACTTCAAATTCCTGCGGCCTGATGCTGAGACTGTAGTCCCCATCTTTGACAACTCGAAAGATGCTAAACCTTTTAGAAGCAATATTTTGTCTGCAACTCCTTTTGCCTCTAGATTTAGGCCTGGAATCATAGGTCTAAGTGCTGATTCACAAAGATTAAGACGTGCAGACGGGGGGGGGACCTCTTTTAACGCAACGGCGCTCAAGTAGTCATCCACACAACGCTGACACCGAAAACGTGCAGCCCATCGGATTTATGGTAAGGACGATTTTTGGCTTTCCTATACGAACGATTACCCTTTTTACATATGATTCTTAGACAAAATAATTTGGCCCTCTCGCGGAGGGCCATTTTATGCGGGTTTTTATTTGGTGAGCGCGGATGGACTCGAACCATCGACCCATGCCTTAAAAGGGCATTGCTCTGCCAACTGAGCTACGCGCCCACACAACTGATAATCTAGCACATTGGAACGGGGCCAGGATCGAGATCACCTCAATTTGTAAATGTTGAGAGACGCTCAAGAGCAGCTATTTTCAACTTAGAATCATTCAAGAGGGGTTCGTAAAATGCGAACGGCTCGATATCCCGCGCTCAAAATAATTATCGGAAGCATGCTCTTTACATTTTGGATCGGTATCGCTTTTTCGGCTGGCTCCGAAAAAAAGATATCTTCCTTTCAGCACATTCGGTGGGATGCAAATAATCCGGGCTGCACCTTTAACCGCGGCGAAGATGGGAAATATCGTTATGGAATTTCACAAAATGACATCAAAGTCATGATTGCAGTAGATGCTCAGGAAATTGCCAAGGTCCGCCGCCGCGTGCTGCCGCTTTTTGGCGTTCTGCTTACTGTGGATTATCTAGGCAAGAACTCTCTTGACGTACAAACCAAAGACATAAATTTGGAATTTGTAAAGCACGCCCAGGTCGTGCATTATCTTGTCGACCCTGACCGCCTCACCGAACACCTGCAAGACAACTCGGACGCTTTAGATAATCAAACCCGACATACAGTCCGGCATGAGCCCGGGAAAAAACAAGAACAAGAAGCGATGCTGCAGGCGCATTTAAAAGATATTGCGGACATGATGGAATTCCTTGGCACACAAGCTCTGCGTGGGACAACGCTCGACCCCGGTAAGCCGGAAGCAAGCGGTTGGATTTTCTTCAGTACTAAAGACAAATTCATTGGAGGCTGGAAAACGCCGGAGGAATTTGTTCTGCGCGTACCGGTTGGCGACCGTTTGTTCGAATTCCCTTTCAAATTGCCTCCCCAGCCAGGAGACTTGATTCTGCGGCGAAGAGCCGATTGACTCCCCGTATCCGCTGAGCCTGGTTACATTAGAAACCCATAACCTGGTTACCAACCCGCCATCTTAAACGGAAAAATATATGAGGTTACTCCCGTAATAAGTGTGTGTTTAGTTCCATGCAGACGGTTTAACAGAATAGACATAACATTGCTCATATACGGATATGAGCTCGACCGGGATCGCAAATTTCGGCCGTTACGAAATCCTCGCGGAAATCGGCCGCGGCGCCATGGGAGTAGTGTATAAAGCCCGCGATCCGAAAATCGACAGGCTAGTTGCCATTAAAGCAATTTCTTTGTTTGGCCAGGAACCTGAAGACGAAGCCGAGTACAGGGAGCGTTTTTTCATCGAAGCTCGAGCGGCGGGGCGCCTCTCCCATCCAGCGATTGTTACCATTTTCGATGTCGGCGAGGAACTTGTAAGCCACGAGCCGTATATTGTCATGGAATACGTGGCTGGTCAGACTCTGAATCGCGTACTGAGCGGACAAAATAAAAAGTTACCGCTGGGGCCAGCGCTTCAAATCGCGCAAGAACTCGCCGAAGCGCTCAACTATGCGCACTCCCAAGGTGTGATCCATCGCGATGTCAAGCCTGCAAACATCATGGTTACTGTCGAAGGCCATGCTAAGATCGCCGATTTTGGAATTGCTAAACTCAATCAGGCACATATGACACTTCCGGGACAAGTTCTCGGTACGCCCGCTTATATGGCGCCTGAACAACTCAGCGGCGAGGCCTCGGATGCTCGATCGGATATTTTTTCGCTGGGCGTGATTTTGTACAACATGATCACAGGCTTCAAACCCTTTCAGGGTAACAGCGCAACTACAGTTTGTTTTAAGGTTGTCAATCGCGAGCCATTGGCAGCCAGTTCTTTAAATTCCGATCTACCTGCTCAAATTGATCGGATAGTCGACCGGGCCATGGCGAAAGATCCGGCACAACGGTATCAAACCGGCGCCGAAATGGCTCGAGATATCCAGGCTCTACGCAAAGCCGACAAAACGTTGGAAGAAACAACAACATTTTTCAAAAGGGCAGTGCAGGAGCAGATTGGTTTTACTAATTTGCGGGATACTGGAATTCCGGCCCAGAAGTTACCCCCGCCTTCAGCGAAGGGTACATTTTCCGCAAAAAGAGCCGGAGTCGCAAACGGAATGGCCATTGCTCTTTCAGCCATTGATCTTCCCTCTTTGCCGAAGAAATTCATTTATTCCGCTGCGGGTATTTTGCTAGCCTCAGCGGGGTTGCTCACCTATGAAACTGTCCACGCCCGAAGTACCAGACCGGCGGAAAGTCCGGCTTCAACAGCTACTTCGAATTCATCAATTGCCAAGAATGCCTCGAAAAGTATCGAAGAGATGGTCAATCGCGCAGCAACTCCCGACACAGGCGACGTGGTATCGCATTCAGCTGATGTCGCGCATTCAGCTGCTAATGAAGTTCCTTTGCCCAAGGCAAATCTTCACGGATCTCGCCCGACTGGCTCTGGACCGAGCGGTAAAGCTTCATCCCTAAAATCTGTGGCCGCTACCGGAGAGAGTCCAATAGGCTCAGCCCATCTGCGTATCCATTTCGAACACCCATTTGCCTCAGCTCAATTATCGCTCTGGATGGACAATGCGCTTATCTACAATCAAACCCTTGCAGCTGAACCCAGGAAACACGGATTGTTTCATCACGCTGAACAATTAGACCTGGAACCTATGGTCATGATTGCTGGGGAACACAAATTGCATGTGCGCGTACAATCGGCGGGCGACGCTTACGATCAGTCCAGAACCGTTACCAATAAGTTCACTGCGGGTGGCGAGACTGGCATGCAAATCATCTGCAACAAACACAATAATGATTTGCAAGTAACGATTAAGTAGTGATGTTCTTTTGTCGTCTAATGTTTGTACGACAGCCCTGCTAGAGCTGCCGTACCCTTTCCTGCACTTAGAATCGCAATACCGGTCCGAACGTGACTTTGAGGTTGTTGTAAGCTCCGTTATTGAGATAGATTTCATCCCCAGCATCAAGTCGCAGGCCAAATGGGCCCCAAAAGCCTTCGATTCCCGCACCTGGATACGCCGCGAACTTAGTCGCGCTATTCCCAATACTGTTAAATGCATTGTTGAATCCAGTTCCTACGCTCGCATGCGAGACATTAAAGTTAACGAAGCCAACTTTGCCGGTAACAAAAGCACGGAACGGTCCTGAACCGCCTACCTGAAATTTTGGACCGAACAAGCCGGTCAGTGGACGGAACGAAGTTCGAATAATACTGCCATTTCCGCCGGTCCCATTGGAATTGACATTTACAAAGCTGCGTTCGAAATCGTAAGTCATTTCGGCTTCTAGCATCACATTTGGATGAACGTTGAAACCAACCCTGCCTCCTACACCAACAAGATTACTTGTGGGGTTAGTCGCGCCGAAACGTAGATAATCGACGAAGGCTCCCACCTCAGCGTGGTTGTATGTGCCTTGCGCCATCATCATGGATGGCGCGGCCAAACAAAAACTGAGCATAATTAAAAGGGCAATACGTTTCATTTTAAGTTCGTCCTCCTATAAAACTACATTCTAGCCAGCTTTCTTGCGCCGGCCGTTTTTATATGCCGAAGTTATTCGCCTGCCGCAAGTGGACCTAGCGAACACGAGCTTTGGATGCGACTGGAATGACGCAGGTTGGGTTTATACGATAACGGGTTTATAACTGGCTCTAACTCTTCGGTTTAGCGAAAGCGTTAAGCGTCGCGGTCACCATGAATGTTTTGTCGCGTCAGGAATTTCCGTATGTGAACTAAGGTAAAAATTGTGTTTACAATTGGGCAACGCCGATCTGCTCAGCAAAGCAACTCGATTTCCCGACAGCAATATTGGGAATTTCTGTCAGCTACCCAAAATATTATTTGGATATTGTTCGTCGTGATTCTCGTGGATATTTCGCCGACCGCATTAGTGACCGAAGTGATTTAGTTTTGGAAGGTGATGTTAAGTAGCGGGCTTCAACGTAATCCTCTCCTGGTCCAAAATGGCAGTTAGAGATCGCGATTTTCGTCCCGCTCGCCCGAATCACTATCCTGGGAACGACCATAGCTGAGCCGACGCGGACAATCGCAATCGCTGCCTTTTGGGTATGTGAATTTAGGTATATAGCTCTCGTTTTTGGAATTTTTGATTTTTTCTTTTTGTGGTTGAAGGAGCAGCGAAATGAACGAGCATGGCTGGAAGCTCTTACTCCGCGTCTTTGCAGTCTTTTATGGATTGTGCCTGGCCTGCGCATGGACCAGTTGACGGGCGACTACTTTCACCTTTAGGCTGCGAGTAGGTCACTAAAGTCACCTTGGGTATCCAGATAATGGAAGTCTTGTTGGCACAAGATGTTACAGCTTTCACCACAACAGTATGGAAGACGCAAGTAGGACAACGAAAAGGTAGATACGCCGCATCAGATTGAATGCGGCCGGAAAAGGCGACTTGACGGACGCGAAGAAATCAAAGGGAAATAAGCTTACTGAGACAGAAGCAATCGAACGGGCGAAGCAGGGTGACGCGGAAGCTTTTGAGATTCTGTATAACCTGCACAAACGCCGCGTTTATTCTTTGTGTCTGCGCATGACTGCTAACACGGCAGCAGCTGAGGATCTGACTCAGGAAGCTTTTCTACAGCTGTTTCGCAAGATTGGAACTTTTCGAGGCGAGTCAGCCTTTTCGACATGGCTGCACCGCATGGCGGTAAATGTTGTACTGATGCAGCTCCGCAAAAAGGGTCTTTTGGTGGTACCGCTTGAGGAAACCGTAGAGACAGAGGAAGAGACGCCCCGCAAAGAATTGGGCGCTGCGGACGCAAAGCTTGCGGGATCAGTTGATCGCCTGCAGTTGCAAAGAGCGATTGAGTCGTTGCCACCGGGATACAAGTCGATCTTTGTGCTGCATGATGTTGAAGGGTACGAGCATAACGAAATTGCGGAAATGGTGGGTTGTTCCATTGGCAACAGCAAATCGCAGCTACATAAGGCGCGTTTAAAGTTGCGTGAACTCATTAAGACTGCTAAGGCACAGAAAGCCAACCATTTTTGAGAGTAGAAGTTGGAGATTGGTATGAACTGTACAGAATTCGAACGCGCGCTTGCAGACATCATTGATGACGAAAGTTGCCGGACGGTCGAACACCATCAGCACATCGAGACCTGTTCAACCTGTGAAAGCCTTGTCGATGACTTAAACGCCATTTCCGAGGAGGCCCGCTTTCTGGAACGAGAAGCGGAACCGAGTGCACGAGTTTGGAATTTTATTGAGATTGCCCTTCGTCAGGAAGGATTGATTCGTGGACCGCAATCAGTTATCGCTGTTTCTAAGCAGAAAAAAGGTTGGTGGCGTTCGGTATGGCTGGTGCCGGCGGCAGCCGCTCTCCTTATAGTCTTCGGAGTGCGTTACGAACATACAGCCCCCAAAGCGCTTCTCCAGAATGTTCCCCTCGCCGCGAATGATGTTGCATCATCGGATGACGACCAACAATTATTACAGACTGTACAACAGCGTTCGCCAGCCATGCTGGCCTCTTATCAGGCTAATTTGCGGGATGTGAACGCTTATGTTCATGACGCTCAGGAATCTGCTAAACGCAATCCGAACGATGAAGAAGCGCAGCAGTATCTGATGAACGCGTACGAGGAGAAAGCCATGGTTTACGAAATGGCGATGGATCGGCCTTTGCAATAATGGTTCGTGTAATTTAGGAAAAGGCTCGAATAACACAATAGCAAACTGCTGGAATCGGGGAGAGCAAATGGGGAGCAGTCAGCATGGCGCAAAATTGCTAGTTGGAGTGATCCTGATTGGAATGACGGCGTTAGCAGTTGCTGAGAGCCGGCAGGAATACCACTTCAAAGTTCATCGTCACGCCAGCGTCACTATTAACAATCAGTACGGTCCCGTTTCCGTGAAGGCAGGTCCTGCTAAACGTGTGAGTGTTATCGCCATTCTGAAATCCGACAAAGTTGAAGTCGACAAAAACCAAAACGGCAACCGCGTGGTGCTCAAGTCTCACTTGTTGGATGGAGCAGACGCCAATACCGGCCGGGTGGAGTATGAAGTGCTTGTTCCGGCGGACGCAAATATAAGGCTTAATTCGACCAGCGGTCCCCTCCATGCTGAAAATTTACGTGGCGACGTAGTGATAGAAGGTAATAACGCGATCGTTGACGTGCGCGAATCCACTGATGGACACGTTCACGTGAGAACTCTCAATGGTCCCGTTACTCTTACTGATGTTCGTAATGGGCATGTAGAGATCACCTCGCTGAGCGGAGATGTAGTTCTCACGTCGGTAAGTGGCCCATTTGTCAACGTGAATTCGAGCAGCGGCAAAATTCGCTACGACGGGGATTTCGGCGATGGCGGCGAATATTCGCTAACCAGCCATTCAGGAGATATAGAGGCTATGGCGCCCGCCTATGCTTCGATAGATGTAACGGCAAGGTCTGTTCAAGGTCAGGTTGATAATGAGTTCCCTCTCCAACCGGAACACACTTCCTTCACCATGAAGGCGGGGAGTGCCTTCGCAGGTACGATCAACAAAGCAGCCTCTTCGGTTAAGTTGTTTTCTTTCAGTGGTAAAATCCACCTCAAGAAGAAAACCAAATAAGGAAAGACCATCCCACGAACGGTTTACCGTAGCCGTCGTGTGCGTCAGATGAAAAGAACCACGCAGGGTTCGTTTTCGGGAAGGACCTCCTTTGCAGGCGGTATGTCTGCGAAAAGAACCGTTTTTCTGGTTGGATTCATGGGCGCAGGCAAGACTAGTATTGGGAGTGTCCTAGCAAAAAATCTGGGATGGCGATTCGACGATTTGGATGATCTTATTCAATCTCAGAAAGGCAGAAGCATCGAAGCCATCTTTCGCGAATCCGGAGAAGCTGAATTTCGTCGTGCTGAACATGAAGCATTGCGCCACCTGTTATCGGAACCGGATGGAAGCCCAAGAGTAGTAGCCTTGGGAGGCGGAGCGTTTGTGCAGCCGGAGAATGCCCAATTGATAGAAGACGCAGGCTTCCCTTCAGTCTTCCTGGATGCTCCCACAGACGAACTTTTCGAACGCTGCCAAATGCAATTGATCGAACGTCCTTTAAGACGTGATAAGAATCAGTTTCAAAAGTTGTATGAAGCCCGCAGGACGTCTTATTTAAGGGCATTAGTGCGAATTGAAACCAGTGGCAAGAACCTGGAGGCGATCGCGGCGGAAATCACTACTAAGCTTGGGCTGACGTTTGTCCCCGGCGAAACAGGAGTCGCAAAGTGATGTTTAAGAGCTTTCTCGCAATGGGGACGTTTGCTGCCATGTTCCTCTCAGGTATCCCGCGATGTCAGGGAGCCAATGGGGAACAAAAGGTGGATGCAGGATCCTTTGGCGTGTTTATGCGAGGCCAGCGGGTTGCAACCGAAACATTCTCCATCCTCCAGAATCCTAATGGAAGTGTCATTACCTCAGAATTTAAATCGGATCAAGGAGCGGAAAAGGCTCAACAGTCTTCTGAGCTGCAATTGACTTCTGGCGGCGACTTGCGTCGATACGAGTGGAAGGAAATTAGCCCCGGGAAGACTCAAGCTATCGTCACGCCCAGTCAGGACATGCTGACAGAGCGAATCACCAATGGTCCGCAAGAAAAGCCGCAGGAAAAACCTTTCTACCTGCCAGCCTCAAGCAGCATATTGGATGATTATTTTTTCGTGCATCGAGAGGTACTGCTATGGCGCTATCTCGCGACGGCATGCCGTCAGGAAGCTGGGGCGTTGAAGTGCCCACAGGGCCAGAAAACGCAGTTCGGAACATTAAATCCACATGCCCGGAATTCATCTTCGGTAGATATGGCATTCAGTGCAATGGAAAAGCTGCAAATTCATGGGGCGGAACGGGAACTGAGCAAATTCACCTTAAGTAGCGATAGCGGCGATTGGTCAATTTGGGTGGATGATCACTTCAAAGTAATGCGTATTTTGATTTCAAGCGATTCGACGGAAGTAGTCCGCGATTGAACCAGCTGTTCTGAAAACAATCTGGAATGATAAGTTGATGCCTCTTATCGACGCACGCACGGTTCGTGTTCTCATCACTGTCGTTTTGTTCGTGATGGTGCTCGGTTTTTTTTACATTGCATATCACACCCTGGTTGCTTTTCTGTTTGCTGTCTTCTTTGCTTATCTTGTTGCCCCTGCGATTTCCTGGTTGGAAAAATGGACCCACAGCCGCGGGACAGCCATAGCCGTCATTTACTTATTGTTGATAGGTCTTTTGGTCACATTTTTCTTTTTCGTCGGACCGCAAATCGGCCACGAAGCCCAGCGTTTAAGCGGAGCACTTCCGGCACTACTTGAACGCGTTGGCTCAGGGCAGATAGCAGAGCAGATAGGAGCAGAGCGCGGTTGGAGCCACACTACTCGCGAGCAGTTGGGTGGTTTCTTGGCGGGTCATCGCGGTGAACTGCTGGGCATTGCGCAGGGCGCAGGACTGCGGTTGGCCGGGGTTGCCAAAGAATCGTGGCTCCTTATCGTAGTACCAATTCTCGCAGCATTTTTTCTCAAAGACGGACGAGCCTTTAACGACATACTGCTCTCGTTCGTACATACCAAACCTCAGCGCGAGTTCTTGCAAGGCGTGTTGGATGATTTGAATCAAATGTTGGCGCATTTCATCCGCGCGCAGCTTACGCTGGCCGCTCTGTCCCTCATCGTGTACACCGCGTTCATGGGATTTGCGCACGTGCCGTATGCGCTTGTATTAGGAACCGCCGGTGGCATCATGGAATTTATCCCAGTGGTTGGACCCTTGGTTGCAGCAATAGTCATCGTCGGAGTCTCATTGCTGTTGAGTTATTCCCATTGGATAGTACTCTTAATTTTTCTTGGCGCGTGGCGAATAGCGCAGGATTATGCGATCTCACCCCGGATCATGGGCAGAAGCATGGAGTTGCATCCGCTCGCAGCTCTTTTTGGAGTCTTGGCGGGAGGCGAAATCGCTGGCGTCCTCGGTATCTATCTTTCGATTCCAGTCATGGCAAGCTTGCGAATCGTATGGCGGCGGTGGCGTTTGTACGCTGAAAAGAAGCGTTTCGGCCCATTGAATGAATACGCATTCGGAACTGATATCCGAAACGGGTAAGCGAAACGGCGTGTAATGTCGCAATAGCGCACTGTTGTAAAATCGCAGCAATATTTCATGCAAATAACGACTATTCAATTAGTGTCGTTGTGTTCATTCAAATCTGCGCTTATTCCACCATTTTTAATCCTTGAAGACTTGCAAAGCGGGCCTGCCCCTAAATGATCGTGATGAAGTTTGGCGGAACGTCGGTCGGTGATACCCGCGCGATTGAACGCGTCGCCAGTATCGTCAAAGACCGGTTGGAACAAAAACCTGTGGTAGTGGTTAGTGCCATGGCGAAAGTTACCGACCAACTTCTCATCATGGCCAAGGCGGCGGGCGCTGGTGATCGCAAAACTGCGTTGAAGCTTTCGCGCGAACTTCGTGAACGCCACTACAATACAGCCGGAGAACTGCTGGGAACCGCGCTGTTTACCGAGTTCCACAGTGAACTGGGGGATGATCTGGAATCCCTCGATGAACTTCTACGCGGCATTTCCGCCGTCGGGGAACTCACTTCCAGAACCACCGATTACGTAGCTGCGTATGGTGAAATGCTCTCAAGCAAGCTGGTGGCCGCTGCTCTTTCCGCTCACGGCATTACCTCCACTATGGTTGACTCACGTTCCTGCATTGTCACTGACAGTAACCATACTCGCGCGATGCCTCTATTTGAAGAGACAAACGAGCGATTACGCGAACGAGTTTTACCTTTAGTGCTGTCAGGCCGTATTCCCGTAATGGGGGGATTCATCGGCGCATCCAAAGCAGGAGTCACGACAACGATCGGACGCGGAGGATCAGACTTTTCCGCCGCCATTATTGGCGCTGGACTGGGTGCGGAGAGGATTGAAATTTGGACTGACGTAGACGGAATGATGACTACAGATCCAAATATTTGTCCGGATGCACGCCGTATAAAGGTCATCAGCTTTGATGAAGCAGCCGAGCTCGCATACTTCGGCGCCAAAGTTTTACATCCCGCAACCGTGCTGCCGGCAATCCAGAAGAACATTCCCGTATATATCCTGAATTCGCGGAATCCAAGTTGCGAAGGCACTCGCATCTCAGCGAGAGCCCCGGTGTGCAAGAATTTTTTTAAGGCAATTGCCGCAAAGAAACGCATCACCATTGTCGATGTCGCAGCGCCAAGAATGTTATTAGCTCACGGCTTTTTGAAATCGATATTCGATGCCTTCGACCGGCATCGTATTCCCGTCGATGTAGTCTCCACCTCTGAGGTCAGCGTATCCTTGACAGTGGATTCCAATGAGTCAATTCCCGCATTGGCTGCCGATCTGGCGAAACTTGCCGACGTGAAATATGAAGGACGAAAAGCAATTGTCTGTTTAGTTGGAGAGAATCTGCGTGAAGTGCCGGGAATTGCTGCCCGCGTTTTCGGCGAGCTTTCGGATCTGAAAATACGCATGATCTCGCAGGGAGCATCGGAGATTAATTTGACATTCGTGATTGAAGAAGACGCCGTGCCCGACGTGATTCAAAGGCTACATAAAGCATTCTTCTCAGAGCTGGATCCTGCGGTGTTCGCGTAGGGCTCACCCATATGGATATTCTCCTTCTCGGCGACGGCAAAACGGGCTCGATTGCAGCAGAGATCGCCGGTGAGCGGGGACACACCGTTGAAGTACTCCGCAGTGCCGATAATCCCAACGCCTCCGCATTAACACCTGAGAAGCTTCGCAAGGTTGATGTAGTCATCGACTTCACTACTCCTCACGCTGTGTTGCCCAATATCGAAGCGTCCCTGGCCGCAAAAAAAAATATGGTAGTTGGCACTACTGGCTGGTATGAAGAACTGCCAAAAATTCGAAAGATGGTTGAACAGAGCGGAACTGGATTTCTCTTCGGAGCAAATTTTTCCGTTGGCGTGAATCTGCTTTACGAGATTGCAAAAACGGCTTCGACGGCGCTCGGTCATCGTTACTTCGGCCAGATTTTCGAGCGTCACCACATCCACAAAAAAGACGCTCCGTCCGGGACCGCCATAGCCCTGCAACAAGCGATCAAACAGTCGTCCGAAGCGGAAATCGAGATCATATCGTTTCGTGAAGGGGAGGTTGTCGGAATGCACGAACTCGTGCTCGATTCGCCGAATGACACAATCTATGTTTGCCATGATGCCAAGTCGCGGCGGGGATTCGCAGAAGGCGCACTGCGCGGCGCCGAGTGGTTGGCCGACAAAAAAGGGTTTTTTGACTTCAAAGATGTCTGGCGGCAGTTAGGGTAGGTCCTGCATTTTGCACTCTCCCCGGTTCGCGATATCTTAGTAGAATGCAACTTCGTGGATGCGGCACTGCGCTTGTAACCCCCTTCCATCAAGACGGCTCAATCGACGAGAATGCTCTACGCTCTCTCGTGACTTGGCAGGTTGAATCAGGAATAGATTTCTTAGTTCCATGCGGAACTACCGGGGAGACGCCTACCCTTACGCATGACGAGTGGCTACGCGTCATTGACATCACGATCGAAGTTGTGGCCGGACGCGTGCCGATTGTCGCCGGCGCAACTTCTAATTCCACTCACGATGCTGTTGCAAAGGCCAAAGAGGTAACGGCCCGGACCGGAGTCGATGCAATTCTCACGGCTTCTCCCTACTACAACAAGCCTACGCAGGAGGGGCAATACCAGCATTTTAAGGCGATCGCGGAAGTCGTCAATAAGCCAGTTATTCTTTACAACGTCCCTGGACGAACAGGAGCAAATCTCGAACCTACGACACTTGCCCGATTGGCGGAAATCCCCAATATTGCAGGAGTGAAAGAAGCCAGTGGCAACATGCCGCAAATTGCGGAAGTATGCAATCTGGTACCGGAGGATTTCGTGGTTCTCTCGGGGGACGACGCGGTTACTTTGCCGGTGATTTCGCTGGGAGGCGTTGGCGTCATCTCCGTTGCATCTAACGAGATTCCGCGTGAAATGGCAGCAATGACAAAAGCTGCACTTAAAAACGATTGGGCAGCCGCCCGCAGCCTGCAGCATAAATATTTAGCGCTCATGCAGGCGAACTTCATCGAATCGAGCCCACTTCCGGTTAAGGCTGTGCTTGCAATGATGGGCAAGATCGAAGAAGTCTACCGGCTACCACTTCTGCCCATGCGCCGCGATACAAGAGCCAAGTTGCAGAAAGTGGCGATGGAGGTTGGACTCATTCCGAAGCCAGCATCAGCTTCCGTGGCGACCGATTTTTATGTTTACGAGAGTTGGGTCGCCGGTCCGCACAAAAGTGTTCTACATCGTTCGTCATGCGGACAATGCAATCATGGCAAAGGGCGCCCCCCAGGACACATGGCTGACCACGCGCGTTGGCACGGTCCTTATGGCACGATTGCAGAGGCACGAGATGTTTCGCATAACATCCCTGGCGTTCTGATTCGCAGCGAATGTAAGTGCGTCTGAAAAGGTAAAGGCGCTTCTGCCTATCTGTTCCCGTATACTTCTTGCCACATGCGATCTTTAAAATCTCAGATTGAACGGCTCGCCTCATTGGGTGAAGTCGAACAGAATCCTGAAGCACGCCAGATCTTCATGGATTTTCGCGATGAACTTACGCAAGGCAAGATCCGCGCTGCCGAAAAAATCGATGGCCAATGGATCGTAAATGTCTGGGTTAAGCAGGGTATTCTGCTCGGCTTTCGCCTGGGTGAGATGAGTGAGATGGCGCAGGATGCCAGTCTTTCTTTCGTCGATAAGGACACCTTTCCCGCCCGGCGTTTTACGGTGCGAGATCGGGTGCGAATCGTGCCGGGAGGGTCCTCGGTGCGGCTTGGCGCATACATTGCGCCCACGGTCATTTGTATGCCGCCAATGTTTATCAATGTTGGCGCATATGTGGATGAAGGAACTATGGTCGATTCACATGCACTCGTCGGATCTTGTGCACAGATAGGAAAGCGTGTGCACCTAAGCGCCGCAGCGCAGATCGGTGGCGTACTCGAACCGATCAATGCTTCCCCTGTTGTGATTGAAGATGATGTATTAGTAGGAGGAAATTGTGGCGTTTATGAAGGCACAGTCGTAAGAACGCGAGCTGTTTTGGGAGCTGGAACCATTTTGACTCGCTCCACGCCGCTTTATGATCTTGTCCGCGAGGAGATTTATCGAGCCACGGATGAAAGACCGCTGGAAGTTCCGGAAAACGCCGTGGTTGTGCCAGGATCGCGTGCCGTTAAGAAAAGCAAAGCCGCAGATTGGAACTTGTCTTTATACACACCAGTCATTGTGAAGTATAGAGATGAGAAAACAGATCAACGGATTGAGTTGGAAGAGTGGTTACGGTGAAGCGGAACGACTAGATGTGCTAAGAACCAGCAAGAGTAATTTCCAGTTTTCCCGTCGCCAACTTTCTCACTTGAATTTGTGTCAGGCTTTTGACAACTGCATCCGCCTCGAGAAGTTCTGATTCTGGAAAAGTGGTTGTTAGTCCGATCGCTTTCATTCCGCCCTCATGGGCAGCCGTGATTCCAAGTGGTGCATCCTCAATGACCAGACAATCTGCTGGGCGCATACCCAAAAGCTTTGCACCTCTCAAATAAGGCTCAGGGTCAGGCTTTCCTTTGGTCACGTCGTCGGCTCCAACCAAAATCCTGGGAACAGGAAGATTGGCTCCCCGGATGCGAGACATTGCCAATCCACGCGTCCCGGATGTTACGACACACCAGCGGTCTTCCGGTAGTGAAGTCAGCAACTGTAATGCGCCCGGCACAACTGCAGTTCCGTTATCATCGGTCACGCCTTGTTCAATTCTCATCGCTTCAACTTCGGCATCTAAATGAGGCGCCATCATTCGCAATACTTCAACTGTCCGTCGTCCGTGAATGACAGCTAACACTTTCTGCGGATCAATTCGATTGCGCTCCGCCCACGTGCTCCAATGACGAATAATCGAAACAGTGGAATCAACAAGAACGCCGTCCAAATCAAAAAGAATGGCTGAAGAATGAAAGATGGTCATGTTAGCGGTAGGTGTTGAGCTTAGGGGAGTACGCCTGTTAATGCAATCGAATCGTTGTTTACGAAAAAGTTGCCTCAATGATTGGAGGTGAGGTTACCGATGTAGAACTCATGCGGCTTCGAACTTCAAGATGTCGCTGGTGAAAATGGGAGCAAGCCCGCTCACCCCATGCGCGCACAAAATAATAATTCAGCCCAGCCCCAATTACAGAACTAGCCAGCGGAATTAACCTGCCCGACCACTTTTCAACCATTTCCTGACTGGTTTTAACGGCTATACGTTGAATGACTCGAGGGACAAAACGTTTTACGAATTGTTTCTCGATGAGGTCACGGCTAATATCCACTCCCGCAGCGCTGGCGGCAGCAATCCATAGCTCAGCGGTTTCCTCTTCGGTGTTGTATTCGAAGCCATAAAGAAGACTGAGCTTCTGTATTGTGCGCATGGTCAGCCCTGCCAAAATACTCAGGTCCGGGACAATGGTTATCAAACCTCCCAGTCCCAATCCAGCGCCTTCCGCCATCGCAACTTTCGCACCACTGCGGATCACTTCTTGCGCCACATCATCAAGCACGCTCATCTCCACCGAATAGAGACCATGGAAAGTTGTAATAGGAAGACCGTGCGCAACCCGCAGTTGCAGAAGGAATTTTGAAGGATCTACTTTGACGGTTTCATAAGCATGATGGAAGCCGCTTCGAAGAGCACTCTCCACTCGCCGTCTGAGCCAAGATTTGCGGATATCCTCAACCATATTCAGCTTAGATGCAATTTTATCTCATAAAGCTAAATGGCTTATGGGAGATAAACTTATCTTAAATCGGATACGCGCGGCGCCAAGTCCTTTGTCAATAACCCTGTGCTACGATCAATAAACAAATAATGCCAACTGGAAAATTGCAAGTTGTACCTTTAGGCGGCTTGGGCGAGTTCGGAATGAACTGCATGGCCGTACGTTGGGGGGATGACATCATCGTCATCGATGCGGGACTAATGTTCCCCGAAGCCGAGCTTCTGGGCGTGGATATTGTTGTCCCAGATATTTCGTATCTCACCGAGAACCGCGAGCGGGTGAAAGCCATTGTGCTTACCCACGGGCATGAAGATCATATTGGCGCGTTGCCTTTTATCCTTTCCGAGCTAAACGTTCCCGTCTGGGGTACTGAGTTCACTCTGGCTTATGTAGAAGACAAGCTTGAAGAGCATGGCTTGCTTGATAATGCGGATCTAAACGAGATCACGCCGGGCGAACGCTTCAAAATTGGTCCTTTCACGATTCATCCCATTCAGGTTACGCATAGCCTGGTGAATTGCGTGGCTCTTGCCATTCATACACCGCTGGGTGTGCTTATTCACACTGGCGACTTTAAGGTTGATCCCACTCCCACCGACAACCGGTTATTCGATCTACACTCTTTTGCGGAATACGGCAAAGAAGGAGTGCTTGCCCTCTTTCAAGATTCAACCAACGTCGAGCGCAAGGGTTATACCCCAAGTGAACGCGCAGTCCGCCGCAAATTCGAAGAAGTTTTTGCCCACACGCAGAGAAGGCTATTCATTTCTTGTTTTTCTTCTTCCATTCATCGCATCAAGCTTGCCGTAGAGATGGCTTGGGAGCATGGGCGCAAAGTCGCGTTTGTTGGCCGCTCCATGAACAATTCGGCGGAGATCGCTGAAGACCTTGGCTACATTGAGATTCCCGAAGGATTGTTGATTCACCCTGGCGAAATGAAGAACTTCGCCCCGGAGAAAATCTGCGTCCTGATTAGCGGAACTCAGGGTGAGCCAATGTCAGCTCTATCGCGGGCCGCGGTGGACAATCATAAGCACGCCAAGATTGAAAAGGGCGACACCGTGATGCTGTCCTCGCGAATCATCCCGGGAAATGAAAAAGGGATTTACCGCATGGTGGATCATCTTTTCCGGCGGCAAGCACATGTCATCTATGATGACGGGTCATCGCCGCCAATTCACGTCAGCGGGCATGCCAGCCAGGAAGAACTGCGCCTGATTATTAACTTGGTTAAACCTAAATACTTCATCCCTGTACACGGTGAGTACCGGCAGCTTAAGTTGCATGCCGAGTTGGCTGGCGCAATGCAGGGCTCCGTGGGCAATGTAATGCTGATCGAGAGCGGCGATATTCTGGAATTTGACGAATTAGGTGCGCGCAAAGCGGGACGCATTAATGTTGGGCGGGTGTGTATCGACTCCGGTTCACGAACCGATGTGGTCGAGGATCTGATTGTTAAAGATCGAAGGCATCTGAGTGAAGATGGAATCGTGCTGCCGATCATTGCGATTAACAAATTGACCGGGCGTGTCGAGAGCGCGCCGGAAATCGTGACGCGAGGCTTCAACCCTGGCGAAGACGGATTGATGGACAGCGCCCGCCAGATTGTAATGAACACGCTGGAACAATCAAGCGATGAAGAGAAAACGGATTATGGCGTAATCAAAGAAAAAATAAGAACGGATTTGAAGAGATATATCTCGAAGCAGACGCAGAAGCGCCCGTTGATTATGCCAGTGATATTGGAAATTTAATGAGCTCACTGGTTACACTCGACGACATCCGCGAAGCTCAAGCTCGTTTGCGCGACATCACTGTGCGCACTGGATTGATCCGCTGCCATGTTCATGAGCTTGATTCGGCAAACGATACTCGCGAACTTTATCTGAAGCCAGAAAACCTTCAGCCTATTGGAGCCTTCAAACTACGTGGAGCTTACAACAAGATTGCTTCGCTTACTTCTGAAGAACGAAAACTCGGCGTGATCACATACTCGAGCGGCAACCACGCGCAAGGGGTTGCCTATGCGGCACGGGCATTGGGAGCCAAAGCTGTCATCGTGATGCCGAACAACGCTCCGGCTATCAAGCGCGAGGCAACGGCTGCGCTGGGAGCGGAAATAGTTCTAGTTGGACCGGGAAGTCTGGAACGTCAGCTCAAAGCTGAAGAATTGGCCGCACAGCATGGATATGTCATTGTTCCTCCGTACAACGACGAAAAGATCATCGCGGGGCAAGGCACTATTGGTTTGGAAATATTAGAAGACATGCCCGAAGTTGAAACAGTTCTGGTTCCAGTCGGCGGAGGCGGGTTAAGCAGCGGCGTGGCCGCAGCCATTAAGCTGAGCAAGCCAAGTGTAAATGTAATTGGAGTCGAGCCAGAACTTGCGGCTGATGCGCAAGCCAGTCTACGTTCTGGAAAAATTATCCAGTTCCCCGCTGAACAAGTTTCTCGAACTGTTGCGGATGGACTTCGCACGCAGAGTATTGGCGCCATCAATTTTGAGCATATCCAAAAATTTCTAGACGATATCGTAACCGTCAACGAAGATGAAATTCAAAAGACGATGCAACGATTGGCGGCCAATCCAAAAACGACCGCCGAGCCAAGCGGAGCGGTTGCTACCGCGGCATTTTTGTTCCATCGCGATCAATTACCGAACACAAAGATAAACGTTGCGGTCATCAGTGGCGGGAATACTGATCCGCAAACGTTAACTCAGTTACGCCAGAAAACTTCATGAAGCCGCTTGCCTTTAAATTCATTGTATTAGTGTTGCTGTTCAGCTCCATGGGATTTGCTGAAGTTTTGCGAGCCGCGCCTATTCAAGAGGCCGCAATTCATGTCTCTCCGGATAACAATTCCGCTAAGCTCGCGGATGTGGCGCGTGGCCGTGAATTGGTCATTCTGGAAACCAGCGGAAATTGGATCAATGTAGAAGCGACGTTAACCGAAGAAAAGGTCGTTACAGGCTGGGTGCAGGATAAGGGCATCGTTCGGACAACAACTCCGAATGGCGACAAAATTCTATTTGGCGAGGCTGTTGATTCCGAAGATCAAGCCAGCCGCAGTCACGAACGCAATGGAGCCGCACAAGATGCAATGCGCCTTTACTATCGGACTGCCGAATACTTCCCCACTTCCCCACTTGCGGGTGAGGCCATGTATCGTTCCGCGGATATTCGCTGGCAAATTGAGAAGACCGATGTCATGTCCCGCCCTTCGGCACGAGAGCAGGAAGCCTACTTGCGTGAAGGGATGGATGAGAAGTACATGAAGGAAGTCATGAAGAAATTTCCGGGGACTAAATGGGCTGACCTGGCTGCCTTCCACCTGATCGACAACAAGCTCTGCGGAGACTGGCAGGGGCAGCCAAAGTGTCCCGACAAAGAAGCCGATATTTATGAGAAATATGCCAACGATCATCCGCAGTCTCCCGCATTAGCTGAAGCGTTGTTCGACGCAGCATACAGGCGATCGGCGCTAATCGAGATTTACAAGAGTGACGACCAGGCCAAGAAGTCGGCCGAATCGAAGGTGAAAGCTGTCGCGCTTGCACAAAAGGTCGTCGCGCAATCCCCTCAATCCGATTGGGGTGCACGGGCGCAAAGGCTTCTATTTTTAATGGAACAAGATATTCCCACCTATGGCAATACCACACAGTAAATGCGGATTAATCGCTTCGAGAACCAAATCTCTACTAGCCTTAAAGTCTCCTGATTTCTGCGATACTTTCCTCACACCTCTGGAGGAAATTTGAACGACTATTTGTTGTCGATGATTTTAGGAATCGTAGAGGGATTGACTGAATTCTTGCCCGTCAGCTCTACCGCACATCTGCGGATTTCGGAAGCATTGCTGCATATCAGCCTTTCCGATGGATATTGGAAGATGTATACGATCGTGATTCAGTTGGGAGCCATCTTGTGTCTTCCGATTTATTTTCGAAGCCGTATCGCTAAGTTTCTTTCTACATTTCCGCAAGGTGAACGAGGAGACCGCACAGCCTTAACGCATCCGCTTGGCCTTACCATGGTTGCATTCGTGGTAACTGCAATTCCCGCGTTTCTGCTAACCAAAGTGATCGGTAAACATCTGGAGAGTCTTCAAATCATGGGGACCTCCCTGCTCGTCGGTGGCATTGTGATGTGGATTGTAGATGCGATGAATTCCAGCGCAGAAGCTGCGGGGTCAAACGCACCTGGCGGCCGCATTCACACCTGGAAGATGGAAGACATGAGCCTGGGGCAAGCTATTTGGATCGGCGCCTGCCAGATTCTCTCGGCAGTATTTCCCGGAACGTCCAGGTCAATGTCTACTATCGCCGGAGGACAACTCGCAGGCATGTCGCGAGCTTCCGCATTGGAATTTTCGTTCTTTCTCTCCATCCCAACCATGGTTGTGGCTACTTGCTACGACTTGCTTAAGTCCCTTCGAGGCAAAGGCGCGAATCCGATTGGGGTTGCGCAGATTAGCCAACATGGCTGGATAGTTCTGGCAATCGGCTTTGCGATGTCATTTATCGTCGCTTATGGCTCCGTAGCCTGGTTCATGGCATGGGTCCGCAAACGCGGCTTCGCGCCTTTCGCTATTTACCGGATTATTGTCGGAATACTGGTGCTTGCGTTCGCCGCGAAGCTAGCCGCATAGGTAGTGTTTGTCACTCTGGATACTGCTATCGGAATCCAACGTTGTCGGTGGGCAAAGTTCTTGTCATAATCAAAGGGCTCTGGCGTCGATCTGGCAGCGTAGGAAGAATCGCTTTTCTTGCGACCCATATACGCCCAAATGAAGTTTTACTCGAAGATTTTCGCACCGACGAATAACCGCCGGCTCAATGAGCTGGTGGGATTCCTGTTGTGTGTCTCCGCGCTCCTTCTTTTTCTCGCCTTAGCCTCCTATTCTCCTCTTGATCCGTCGTTTGATAGCGCCTCTGTGTTAACCGGATCTCATGCAGCGCGTAATTGGATTGGCGTTGTGGGAGCGGTTATTGCCGATATTGTTCTGCAAGTCTTCGGCATCGGCGCATTTTTGCTTCCGGTATTCCCTGCTGTACTCGGAATGCGCTGGTTTCGTTCACGCAAAGTAGCATCTCCCATTGCAAAGTCACTCGGCGGACTCTGGCTGGTGATGTTTGTCCCGGCGATGCTCGCGCTTTTGCCTGGTCACACTCGCTGGATGGGTACGATTCCGATCGAAGGTCTGTTGGGAAGAATCGTCGGTGACTTTCTAATCCATTACTTCAATTTAGCTGGAGCCTATATCGTTTGCACCAGCATCCTGGCCGTCGCGCTTTACCTTTCGACTGCATTTTCTTTTTCCGCATTACGACTGTGGGCTCCTACTCGATTCGCTTTCGTTGTCGCTCTTTGGGAGCGTTATCAAGATTGGCAGGCGGAGCGTGCGAGACGGCGAATGCAGAAGGATTTAGAGAAGCGTCGCGCTTCACCAAAGCCGGTAATTGCCACCAAGATGGTGTCCGCAAAAGCCGCCTCACCGAACGCACCTGTTCGTCCTCCTGAGCCGGTGAGAACAGGAATTGACCGCACCTTTGCTGAAGAAGAGTTCGAAGAATCCCGGTCCGAGGGTCTGCTGGCCTCGCAGCCTAAACCAGCAATTATTGCGCCCCAGGTAACCGAGCGTGCAGATAGCGATCATGTTGCTAAGACAACGCTTCCAAAGCTGGCAGGGGGATTCAAGCTGCCGCCAAGTAGTCTGTTGCAGCGTCCGGATGAACAACAGGCAGTGGACGCCGATGAACTGAAAGTCCTGGCCCAGGTCCTTACCGATAAGTATGCCGAATTCGGAGTACATGGTCAGATCACGCAAATTAATCCCGGACCAGTTGTCACTACTTTCGAGTTCAAACCTGAAGCTGGGATCAAATACAGCCGCATCACGGGCCTGACGGACGACCTCTGTCTCGCGCTTAAAGCCGAAAGCATTCTGATTGAACGGATGGCCGGCAAATCTACAGTCGGCATACAAGTGCCGAACCGCCAGCGCGAAATTATCTGGCTGCGCGAGAATGTCGAGTCTCACGAATTCTTTGGAACAAAATCCAAACTTACACTCGCACTTGGCAAAGACATCAACGGACGCATCGTTACGGCAGATCTGGCTGGGATGCCTCACCTGCTCATAGCGGGATCAACCGGAGCCGGTAAAAGCGTGGCGATTAACGCCATGATCATGTCAATTTTGTACAAAGCGACGCCGGATCAAGTTCGATTGATTCTCGTGGATCCAAAGCGGCTGGAACTCGGTAATTACGAAGGCGTGCCACACTTATTCACGCCTATCATCACCGAGCCGAAGTTAGCAGCCAATGCTTTGCGTAACGCTGTGCGGGAGATGGAGCGGCGCCTTAAACTGCTTGCCGCGAAGGGCGTACGCAATATCGACCAGTACAACAAATTGTTTGATGACGTCCCAACCCCAAGCCTGTTCGGGGAAGATGCTGACGAGCGTCCCATTCCATTCATCGTAATCATCATTGATGAATTGGCGGACCTGATGATGCTCGACTCCGGCAACGTCGAAGAATCCGTGACCCGCTTAGCGCAGATGGCGCGAGCAGTGGGAATTCATCTGGTTCTTGCAACACAGCGGCCCTCCGTCGATGTCATTACCGGACTCATCAAGGCGAACTTCCCTGCTCGTATCTCATTCCGCGTAGCCACCAAAATTGACTCGCGTACCATTCTCGATGCCAATGGCGCCGAAGCGCTGCTGGGCAAGGGCGACATGCTTTACTTGCCCTCAGGATCGGCCCGCGTGCATCGTTTGCATGCTCCGTTTGTTACCGAAAAGGAAATTGCCGCGGTAGTTGAATTCTGGCGCTCACAAGGGACAGCGGAGTACGAACAGCAATTCCTGGAAGTCCCGAAGGAAGAACGCGAAGACGGTGGTTCCGGTGCGAGTGGCGATAGTGGCGAAGACGAGAGTGACCCGCTATTCGAAGATGCTATTCGTCTCGTGCTTGAATTCGGGAAAGCCTCTACTTCCCTGCTGCAGCGGCGATTGCGGATCGGTTATGGCCGAGCAGCCCATCTGATTGACTTGATGGAACGAGATGGAATCGTAGGAGCGGCGGATGGTCCAAAACCGCGAGAAGTGTTGAAGCGTCCTGACTGGATTAATGAAGTTGAAGAGTCGATGCGGTAAGTGGTGATTCTCGGACGTATTCATTCAAACGAATATTAGGGCGCAGCCTTGTGCTAAGGACCTATTGCCGAAGATAAATTGCGGTAAGAGTATCACCGGACGGGTGCATCCCTTCAATGTGTAACCACCGATGGAGTGTTAGGGAGATTTGCAGGAACTTTTCGGCACCACTCGCCAATTCACCCGGTGTAGCCAAGGCAGCAGCACCACCTGCACCAATCAATGGTGCAGCGGCAAGACCTCACCGGCCGATTGGATATTGATTCGCTTAGCAGTTGACTTCGAGATTGGCCAATGGGTGACACTTCCGATTTAGGTCAGTGTAGGTTATCAACCACCAGCTAAGCGCCAGATTACAAAGTTAATGGCGGAGAGAGAGGGATTCGAACCCCCGGTGCCCGTTAAGGCACGGACGCTTTCGAGGCGTCTGGTTTCAACCACTCACCCATCTCTCCGTGGTCGATGCGCACTGTTTTTCCCAATTTTATCAGATTGGGATTTAAGCTCTTTTTTCTCGCTGATCGATGGGACCGTCACTAATTGTCTTCCACAAAGCGAAGCACCGAGGATTGGTCGGTGATCTGATGATCCACGTAATTCTGCCGTGCGTAAGGTGAAATTACGAGCAGCGGTTGACGTGGACCGGGGACTTGGACGTCTGGGCAATGGATCGACCGATGAGAAAGCTGGCACGCTGGATGGCTTGTTTGATTTCAGCGGCAAGCATAAAGCTCAGAAGCTGATTCTTGATCCTCTGACGGGCTTGCCACAATAACTGCTACCGGAGCTGTTGTTCTTTGGAGGGTCAAACCAGTCAAGATGAAATTGGTTTGACCCTTTGATCGATTCCCCATCTGCTTGATCCGTAAAATTAATGCAATTACAGCTGGTTGGCACGCAAACGTAATTCCGCGAGTAAGGCGCGCAATCTTCGCCACAGAAAAACCGCTGTGATGCTTTCTGTTTACGGTGGTCCATCTACCAAGAGTACGTCTGTGGGCTGACCGATAATGTTAACCGGCTTGCTTTGCACCAGCAGCTTGTCGGTAGTTGTGTCGTAGATACGAAACTGCTTATTTTGACAAACGTAGACAACACTCCGGTTGGTGACGGGCTGAATCCCGGTTACATCTCCATTCTCAGGGGGGAAAACGACACTTGAATCCGAAATGCCGCTGGGGTTCGAAGCATTCACGATGGAAAGACAACCTCGGGTCTCCGTGGATGTCGTTACGTTGGAGCAGGTATTCGCTCCGATGAAGAGCTGGCCGTTCGCTCCCATCTGCATGCGATCGTGATAACCGTCCGTAATGGTGGCCGTGGCTGTCACAGCGAGCGTTCCCAGATCGACGACGCTGAGAATGCCGCAGTGCGGTGCGGCTGTTCCTGAAGGACAAGTCGTTCCCGGAGGTGTACCGGCTACATACATAGTGCTACCAGAAACCAGAGCGACGGTTGCGCCGCCACTAATCCCTCCACTGACTAACGGAACCGGCGTACCGGCTGTCGAACTACTCGGGTCTTGATGGATAATGCTGGCCGGACCAGTTCCACCGACGCATTCGATTCCGCAATCGAGAATATAAAGATCGGAGCCATTAAATACCGCAGCCACCGGACGATCAAAACCAGTGATCACATTTACCGGAGACGTGTTCGTCCCAATTAAAAGCGGAGTCACCACCGCAACCTGATTCGCACTGGTGCCTAAGACCACAAGCTGATTGCCATTAGGGGAGAGCGTCTCATACTGAGCACCCGGTATGGGTATGGTTGCGGAGATTATCGCCGAACCCAGATTCAAAACCTCCAAAACTCCTGGAGTATTGGGATTGAACACGCTGGTTGCAGTCGGCACGGGAACAAAAAGTGTGTTGTTATCGGTCCAAAAAACCATGTTCTGGGCCGCGCCGGGTAGCGTAATGGATCCCAATGGGCTCGAACCCGAACTGCCGCTACTGGTCGTCTGGACTGCTTCGTTTGCATTGTTTACGGTAGTTACAGTGTGGTCAGTAGTGCTGTAGACGGCCGTAAATTGCTTGTTCGGACTAAGCGCCATCATGCCTGGGAAAGCGCTGGATCCCGATAAATTAATATTGAAAAAAGGACCCGTATCAGCTTGAGCGTCAATAATTTCCAGTACCGGAATAACTCCGCCTGACACACTGGTGTGCAATGGATTCGAAACAAAAGCGCGAAACTTGTATCCGCTGCCCGTCTTCTTCGAAGAACTGCTTCCGCAGGAAGCCAGGAGCACACTTCCAACCATGAGAACTACAATACTGCATAAGGCTTTTTTCAAACTTGGAACTCCGAAGAGCATGAAGGATAGAGATTTAGATGCAAAGTAGCGGATTATATCAGAGCGAGGCGAACGAATTTTTCTATGGCACGTTTGTAACCTGCTAAATCAGACTTAACCAGGGTGCAAAACCCGTAGTCATCTTGTATTCTCATTGTACCCCCAAAGAAACTCATATTTCGTTCTTACACATGGCTGATGATTTTTTAAATCGGTTGAAAAAATCCCCCATTCTTTGTGATGGCGCAATGGGAACGCTGCTCTATTCCAAAGGGATTTTTATCAATCGTTCCTACGACGAGTTAAATGTCTCGCAGCCAGATCTAATCCGCAGCGTACATCACGAATATCTACAGGCGGGAGCAGAGATCATTGAAACCAACACTTTCGGGGGGAATTCTTTTCGCCTGGCTCGCCATAGCATGGCTGACCGCGTCCGCGAAATTAATTTGGCTGGCGCGCATTTGGCCCGTGAAGCGGCAAAGAGCTATGACGTTTGGGTGGCAGGATCGGTCGGACCACTGGGGATTCGGATTGAACCGTTAGGAAAGACCTCGTTCGAAGAGGCGCGTGCAGCTTTTCGCGATCAAATCGCAGCACTGATCGAAGGCGGGGCGGATTTGCTGATCATGGAAACATTCGGATATGTCGAGGAATTGCATCAAGCAATCCTCGCAGCACGCGATGTCAATCCAAAAATTCCTGTGGTCGCCCTTGTTACCGTAGATGAGGAATCGAATTGCCTGGACGGATCAACGCCAGAAACTTTTGCTCCAAGGCTTGAAGAATGGGGTGCAGATGTTATTGGCTGCAATTGCAGCGTTGGGCCGGTTGCCATGCTTGAAGCGATGGAACGGGTTCGACAAGCCACTTCCCTGCCGCTTGCCGCGCAACCGAATGCCGGAATCCCTCGTTCGGTCGAGGGACGCAACATCTATCTTTGTTCACCGGAATATATGGCCAGCTACGCTCGCAAATTCGTGGCAGCTGGGGTACGACTTGTGGGCGGGTGCTGCGGAACCACGCCCGACCATATCCGGGTTATGAAATCTGCTTTGCGCGCCGGAGAGGCGCGTTCAAAGACTCCTGTTGCGCACGTCGCGGGAGAAGTGAAACCGGTCATAGCGCCTGCCGTTCCAATCGAAAAACGTTCGCTTATAGGCGAAAAGTTAGCCATTGGCAAGTTCATAACCATGGTGGAGATTGTCCCCCCCAAAGGGACAGACATTCACAAGGAAATTGAAGGCGCGCGTTTTTTAAAATCAGTCGGCGTCGACGCCATCAATATTCCGGATAGTCCCCGTGCGTCGGCACGCATGAGTAATCAGGCATTATCGCTTCTGGTGCAGCGGGATGTAGGCATCGAAGCGATTCTGCATTACACATGCCGCGACCGCAATGTTTTGGGCATTCAATCTGATTTGCTGGGAGCCGCCGCCACGGGCATTCGAAATTTGATTTGCATCACGGGTGATCCTCCGAAGATGGGAAGTTACCCGGATGCCACGGCAGTATTCGACGTCGACGCAATCGGACTCGTGAATATTGTTCATAATCTGAATCGCGGCCAGGATATTGGTGGAAACCCAATTGGAGCAGGAACGGCATTCGTAATCGGAGTAGGCGCCAATCCCGGCATTGCAAACCTTGACGAAGAAATACGCCGTTTTGAATATAAAGTACAGGCGGGCGCGGAATATGCAGTCACGCAGCCGGTATTTGACCTGGGACTGCTGGAAAACTTTCTGCGCTTAATCGAGCAATACCGGATCCCGGTTATTGCGGGAATATGGCCTCTGGTTAGCGCGAGAAATGCGGAATTCATGAAAAATGAGCTGCGGGTTTCGGTTCCCGACTCTATCCTGGACCGCATGATCAAGGCAAAGACTCCGGAGGCAGCGCGGGAAGAAGGAATTCTCATTGCCCGAGAGATGCTGATTGCCGTTAAAGATATGGTGCAGGGCGCCCAGATCAGCGCTCCACAGGGGAGATATCCATCGGCTGTAGACGTTTTAGAAGCACTGGGATCCGCCGAGTCGGTCGCTTGTAACTAAGTTGAGCAGCTTACCATTCTGGAACTACGTACAGGTTTAACCGGATATCCATCTGCCGAAGTTACTGTAAAATCTTGCGAGGAGCTTGTACCCTTGCCGAAATTCGAAGATTGCCTCCAGCGTCTAGAAAAGATTGTTCAAGAGCTTGAAAAAGGTGATGTGCCGCTTGAGAAGTCTCTGACGCTTTTTGAGGAGGGGATGCAACTTTCCAATGCCTGCCGCAAGGAATTGGAGGAGGCAGAAGGCAAAGTGGAGATTCTGCTAAAGCAAAACGGTAAGCTCCAGCCGGAACCCTTTGAAGCCCTTGGCGAAAGGGCCGTCAGTCGCAAATAAAAGCTGTTACGTTTCAATTTAGGAGCCCCTAACGTCCGCAACAGGTTCTTAATTGTATGTTGCGGCCCGCTCACCGGATGTAACGGTCAAGTGCGGAGGGAGTATGCAGCCATCTCATGTTGTTCTTCTTCAATGTGACCCCAATGTTACAAAGTCCATGGCCGCAAGTTTGTCGAAATCGTTTTCTTTGGTAGATGCAACCCACTCGATTGACAAGCTTCAAAGAAGTATCGCCAAGCACCATCCCGCAGTCGCAATTGTCGATCTCGAGATGGTTTCTATGAACGACGTTAGACGCTTGTGCAGTGATTTTTCCGATGTGAAGATCATCTGCACTCATCGTCTTGCAGATGACAAAATGTGGACGGAAGCGCTCAACGCGGGCGCAGTGGATGTCTGTCCCTCATCTGACATCGGCTGTATCGCGAATTCTGCTGTGCGAAGTACGTCGCCGCTCCCTTAACAGGCGGTGATGCAGCAGAATATGTCCTCGTCCGTTATTCGTATCGCGTAAGATTCCGGCGCTGTATCGAAGTCAACATCCTCGCTTGTTATACTCACGCTCATGCTTAAAGAGACTCTGGAGCGAGGCCAGACGCAAACCGACGCAGCTTTGGAACGCCTGATCCCGCCTGCCACTCAGCATCCAACTTCTATTCATCGTGCAATGAGGCACAGTGTATTCGCGGGTGGAAAACGAATCCGCCCGATCTTGTGCATTGAAGCTGGCAGAATGGTCGCCGGTTCTGTCCCCTCAGGGATTGAAGAACTAGGCGCTGCACTTGAGATGCTGCACACCTATTCGCTCATTCATGACGATTTACCCGCACTCGACAATGATGACTTGCGGCGTGGACGTCCGACTTGCCACAAAGTTTTCGGGGAGGCAATAGCAATTCTGGCGGGGGATGCTCTACAAACTCAGGCTTATAAAGTTCTATCCCAATTGCAATGTTCAACGAACGCCCGCGTCCGCATCATTGAAGAAATTGCGCATGGCACAGGCACTGTCGATGGGATGATCGGCGGCCAGGTAGTGGATTTGGAAGCCGAGGGTACGAATCCAAATGTCGAAACGCTGGAGTATATTCATCGTGCAAAAACTGCTGCGCTGATTACCGCAAGCATTGTGAGTGGCGGGATATATGCGGGAGCTACAGATGCTGATGTCACTAGTTTAAAAGCTTTTGGTCAATCAATCGGCCTGGCATTCCAGATCGTGGATGACGTACTTGATGTAACCCAGAGTTCCGAGCAACTGGGAAAGACTGCTGGGAAAGACACGGCTGCGGAGAAGGCGACCTATCCCGCATTGTTTGGAATCGAGGAGTCGATCAAGAAAGCAGACGGTTTGGTGGAATCGGGATTTGCGTCTTTGGAAAATTTCGGGAAGAGAGCAGAGACGCTGAAGGACTTAGCCCGATTTCTGGTAGAGCGGAAAAAATAGGGATGAGGATGCCAAGAGCTGTTTAGTAAGTCACTTCTTTGTACCTGTGTTCCCGGTGTCCTCTGTGGTAAAAATGAGAGTGTCACGGCGATGGAGTTCGCCATAACCGCCTGCCTCTGGCAAATGAGCTGGGCTGATAACTCCTACAAACTTTTTGTAGGGAGAATTCCATCGTGAACGACTTCCTGGTTGTATCCATAGGCGCCATTCTCGGCGCGAATGCCCGCTTCATCCTAAGCCGCTACGCAGCGAAGACTCTGGGGCCTGCCTTCCCTTACGGAACGCTTTTCATCAATATCAGCGGTAGCCTGATTGTTGGATTTTTCATGATCTGGGCAACGGAACGGGTGCTGATCGATCCGCGCTGGCGGTTACTAGTAGTTGTCGGATTCTGCGGAGCATTCACCACCTTCTCCAGTTACGCTTTCGAGAGCATGGCCTACTTCGAACAGGGACAATGGTTACTGATGCTCACCAATATTTTCACCAACAACATACTGTGTTTGCTGGGTGCGCTGGCCGGAATGGCACTCGCAAGGGTGCTGTAGAATGCGAGAGAGCATGGCTGTGCAGGTCACAATTTATTTGATGGAAGGCGATAAGTTTGGCAACCGCCCCCTGCATTCGGAGATCCTTAACTATCTTCATCAGGAGAGTGTCTATGCAGCAATCACGATTCATGCTGTTGGAGGATTTCTTGGTCGGATGCGCGTAAAAACCAGCCATCTCGTGGATGCGGGGGGCAAATTGCCGATTGTTATTATCTTCGTCGATACGGATGAACACGTGAACCGCGTGCTTCCCAAACTTAAGGAAATGGCGGCGCATCGTTTGATCGTGCGTGAGAACGTGATTATTGAGCAGGGCAACCTTGACTAATACTCCTTCCCTGGACGTTCTGGCGATCGCCGCTCACCGTGATGATGTGGAACAGACCTGTGGTGGCACCATGCTCAAGATGTCACAGCTTGGGCATCGCACGGGGATTCTCGATTTGACCCAAGGCGAGATGGGAACACGCGGCAGCGCCGAAGATAGGAAACGCGAATCTGAAGAGGCAGCGAAGATTTTGGGAGTTACTTGGCGAAAAGCGCTCGACATTCCCGATGGACGTGTCGAGAACACATGGGAAAATCGCCTGAAGGTTGCGCAAGTGATCCGGGAACAAAAACCCCGGGTTTTGATACTGCCCTACTGGAAAGGGCGGCATCCGGATCACTATACGGCTTCGATTTTGGGTTATGAAGCTTGCTTTCTCGCCGGACTTGCGAAGCTGGATGTAAGCCAAACCCTCAGCAATCAGCATTCATCGTTCAGCGAAACTCTCGCCGCACACAGCTCTCCACACCGTCCTTTCAAAATTATTTATGCGACGCTTTATTACGATATTCGGCCAACATTCGTAGTGGACATCACTGAACAATTCGAAGCACGTTTTGATTCGTTGATGGCCTACAAGACGCAGTTCAGCGATCAGGATGCCGGCAAAGACCTCTTCCCTGCCCAAGTGGAGATTCGTTCACGGATAGAAGCCATGGCGAGATTCTACGGAATGCTGGGAGGAGTAACGTACGCAGAGCCATTCCTGCAAAAAGAAGTGGGGCTGGTGGATGATCTGACGACGATTCCGGTCAAGTCAATTTAAACGTTTATCGCGTTTGGCTCTGATCCCATAGTCCTCCGCAACCCTTCTTCGTAACTGACAGGCTCTGTGTATCCTAGTTCTTCGCGGATACGATTTGTGTCATAGGCCATGTTCTGGCGAAAATCAAAATTGGATTGATCACCGGATGGAATATCAGCATGATCCGGCAGCGATGCCAAACGTTCTGCAATGGTGGGAGTATATTGCTCGCCAACATTATAAATGCGGCCTATAGCTTTCGGATGCATGGCAGCCAAAACAATCGCGGCTGCGACATTTTCGACGTAGCCGTGAGTCCAGCGCCAATCGGGATGATTGCGAAACGAATATGCCGTTTTTAGATCGGCATTGCCACCAGGTCCATACACTTTAGGCAATCGTAAAACAGTCGTGGGCAGCTCAGAGTCGGAGCAGACAATTTGTTCGACTAGAATTTTTTCATAGCAGTAAGTCCAATCCTCTTTCGAGGCCGCCTTTTTCCGGTATGGATAGAATACGCTCCGCAAAGGCGAGTCCTCACGTAACAAGCCATTCAGTGGTGGTCCCGGTTCGCTGCGTGTAAAGCGGCCGTAAGCGAGATAAACGTCTCCGCTGCTGAGGACCACGAGGCGTTGCGCACGAGTGCGGAATGCCTCAACCGTAGCTCGCGCGTCCACCTCACCCATTGCAATCATGTGGATTACAACTTCGCAGCGCTCAACCAACAGTGCGTCTGCAAAGCTCACAATGGGGATCGACGCACTTTGACTATGAATGTGTTTAACATCTTCAGGCAAAGAGGCTTCGGTCTGCCCGCGATGATATACAACGACTTGATGCCCCTGATCCACAAACTGACGTACGACATGTGGACCAATAAATTTGGTACCGCCGATGATGACGACTCGCATCTTGGAAATTGAATCGGCAGCGGTCATTTTTTGATCGACACTGCCACGCCATCCCTGACTGGCAAAATTGTGGTGAACACTTCGGATGAGCTGTATAACGCGCGATTTAACTCCTGGATCGCCTTCGTTGTTGCATCGGGTGAATTTTTATCCACAACTCTGCCGCTCCACAGCACGTTATCAGTAATGAAAAGGCCGCCCTTTCGCAGCCGTGGCATGGCTGCTCGAAAGGCTCGCGGATAATCTTCCTTATCGATATCGTTAAAAATAATGTCGAACTCTTGTTTCTGCTCTGACAGAAGCTCCAACGCGTCTCCCGTCTTGACCGTTATACGATCGCTCACACCCGCTCTATCAAAGTATCCGCGCGCTTCGTCAGCATTCTTGCGGTCTCCGTCGGTATAAAACACGCGTCCGCCCTCACCGACAGCACGCGCCCACCAGATCGTCGAATATCCAATCGCGGAGCCCATTTCGAAAACGGATTTAGCGTTAATCGTCAGCGCGAGTTGATGAAGAATGCGTCCCACCACTGGCCCGACAATGGGAATATGGCGCTGAGTTGCCTGTTCTTCCATTGTTTGTAGGACTTCGTCTCGTGGCGGAAGCAGCGAATACAAATAATCATCAACGCCGGGTGCAGTAATGAATCCTTGATGTTGCCACTGCGGTCTGCTTTCTGACAAAATTTCCTCCCTTGAAAAAGACGGTTATCAATAAATGTCGAAGATCTGCAAACTTAGGAAATCGTTTCGCCCGGTTTCATCTCGCGTACATCCACATGCGGCACTAGCTTCTGCAATTCGCTTGGTCTTCCGACTAAGACAGGAAAAGTTCCGAAGTGCATGGGGATAACCGTCTTCGCCTGCAACAGATTACATGCATATGCCGCTTCTCGTGGGCCCATGGTGAAATGATCGCCGATTGGTATCATCGCAATCTCTGGACGGTACAGCTCACGAATAATCTGCATGTCACCGAACACATTCGTGTCGCCTGCATGGTAAATTTTCACTCCGTTCTCAAATTCAATAACATAGCCGCAGGCTTCGCCGCCATAAACAATCTCGTCTCCATCTTTGATACCGCAGGAATGGTCGGCGTGGACCATCGTTACCTTGATATCATAGACAGTTTGCGTGCCTCCCTTGTTCATGCCGGAAGTCTGCTTCGCCCCTTTTTTCTCCAGCCATCCTACGAGTTCGGGAATGCCCACGATTTTTGGGTTATGTTTCTTTGCGATTTCGACTGCATCGCCAATATGATCAAAATGCCCGTGAGTGCATAGCATTACATCGACTTTTTTGAGGTCTTTTTCTTTATCTGGACACATGGGATTGCCCATCACCCACGGGTCTACAAGGATGGTTTTGCCGCCCGGAGACTCCATGCGAAACGTGGCATGCCCAAGCCACGTTATTTTGACGCCTTTCAAATTCATTTAATTCTCTTTCGTAAAGCGTTAAAACTTCTCAGTGCCAACCTACAGCTTCCTAGTTTAATATGGAAAACCCATGTCAGAGCTGCAGGTTTTGATTTCACGCCAACAAATTGCCGAGCGCGTGAAGGAACTCGGCGCCGAAATTGCAAAAGACTTTACTGGGCAATCGATCATGTTCGTAGGCGTACTCAAAGGCGCAGCAATTTTTTTGAGCGATTTGGCGCGAAACGTTTCCCTTGATTCCACATTCGATTTCATCGGCGTCTCAAGCTACGGAAACCGGCCAAGTCCAGACCATGAATTGAACGTCGGGTGGGATTCCACAGGCGAGGTCCGCCTTACCAAGGACGTCGATCAATCCATGAAAGATAAGAATGTAATTCTTGTTGAAGACATTCTCGACACGGGTCTCACTCTGACTTATCTGAAAAAACTGTTTCTTAGTCACGAGCCTAAAACATTCCGCATTGCAGCGTTACTTGATAAGCCTTCCCGCAGAAAACTACCTATCCATGCCGACTATGTGGGCTTCAGCATCCCTGACGAGTTCGTCGTTGGTTACGGACTTGATCATGCCGAACGGTACCGGAATTTGCCCGATATCTGCGTGGTTCCACGGGAAAGTAATTGATTCCGGGAAACTTCGCACAAATCACACGTTCATTTGGCTGAAGCTTTTATGGCGGCTGGTATGATTACGTAAACCGTACATGGCAGCCTCCCAAACTGATATTGAATCCAGAGTAGATCCTCTGTTGCTTGAAGTGGCGGATGTGGTTAACACCACTCTCGATCTGGACACGACTCTGCGCCGTGTCGCGGAACTCGTGCGCAAAGTTATCGATTATGAGATTTTTGCCATCCTTTTGCTCAATGAAAAAACTCAGGAACTACGGTTTCGTTTCAGCTTAGGCCACACCCACGAAGTAGCTGATCGTCTTCGCATTAAAGTGGGTGAGGGAGTTACGGGACTTGCGGCGCAACGACGCGAGGCTGTTCTTATTGGCGACGTTTCGACCGATCCTCAATATATTTCTGCCGTTCCCAATGTGCGCTCAGAGTTGGCGGTTCCCCTCATCGTAAAGAATCGTGTTATCGGCGTTATCGATATCGAGTCACAGAAGCCGAACCATTTCACCGAAGAACACAAGCGGCTACTGACGTTGATCGGCTCTCGCATGGCGGTAGGAATCGAGAATGCGCGCCTTTACACGCGAACAACCCGGCAAGCGCGCACACTGCTGCTTTTAAACGAGATCGCCCGCGAACTGACGTCCATTCTGAATCTGGATGAATTGCTCAAGCGAATTGCCGAGTTGCTCAGCCGATTAATTGATTACCAAATGTTCAGCATTCTTCTTCTGGATTCAACTGGAGAGAAGCTGCAACATCGCTTTTCACAACGTTTTCAGGAAAACATTCAGCTCAAGCACGACATTCCACTCGGACGTGGTGTCGTCGGACACGCGGTTCAGCACAGGCATGCTGTTCTGGTTCCGGATGTCAGCAAGGACTCTCGCTACATCGAAGTCAACCCTGAAACCCGCTCGGAACTCGCGGTCCCATTGATTTACAAAGACAAAGTTATCGGCGTTTTGGATTTGGAGCATACGAAACGCGGGTTCTTTACCGAAGATCACCAGCGGACCGTGACCACGCTGGCCGCACAAGTTGCTATCGCGATTGAAAATGCGCAGCTTTACGAGGAGATTGCCCGTCAGGAGCGACGACTCGAACGCGATCTCGCGCTAGCTCGGGAATTACAATTTCGGCTGCTTCCGCAATCGCGCCCAAAGCTTGCCAATCTTGAAATTGCCGCAAAGTTTGTGCCGGCGAGGGCAATCGGCGGGGACTTGTACGATTTCGTCAGTTATTCGCAGTCGCGCACTGCACTCGTTATTGGAGACGTTAGCGGTAAGGGCGCGCCTGCGGCCATCTACGCTGCCTTAGTTGGGGGAATTCTCAGGTCGCATGCCCCGATCGAGCCCGGGCCTGCGGAAATGCTCTCTGCGGTTAATTATTCGCTAGGGGAACGGCGCATTGAAGGTCAGTTTGTATCGTTGATTTACGCTGTGTGGAACGATCAGGAGCGCACGCTGCAAGTGTCGAACTCCGGGCTTCCCCGCCCCATCCATTGTCGCGACGGTAAGATCAAGATCATTGAAGCCACGGGGCTCCCGCTTGGGTTATTCGAAGAGGCGGATTACGACGAGTTTACGATTCAAGCCAAGCCAGGCGACGTATTCGTATTTTTCAGCGACGGCATTCTGGATGCGAGCAATCGAGCCGGCGAGCTGTTTGGCCGAACACAAGTGGAGAAGATTGTTTCCGAGTGCTCCGAAAATTCCGCAGACTCGATGGTCACGTCACTTTTCAAAGCGGTCGCGGAATACGCTTCGGGTATGAATCCTTTCGACGATCAAACCGTGGTGGCGATTAAAGTGAAAGGCAGTTCCGGAAAACGCAAGTGAAACGATCGATCCGGCCCAACAGTCGTCCACCCGCTTTCACCTACCAAGCTAGTAGTTCAGCTACACGTGCGGATTTGTCTCTTTTTGGCGAACAAGTAGCATTGTCGAAGTTAGCCGCACGCCATGGCACGCCCTTGTATGTCTACTCTGCATTGGTCATTCGTCAACGGCTCTCCGCTTTTGAGGCGGCATTTTCCAAAGCTCCTCATACGATTTGCTATTCAGTAAAAGCCAATTCAAATCTGGCTATTCTGCGCATGCTGGCCAAAGCCGGTTGCGGATTCGATGTGGTCTCTGGCGGAGAACTTGAACGCGTTCTGCACATCGATAAGCGCGCAGCCAGGAAGGTTGTATTTTCCGGAGTTGGCAAAACTCGCGACGAAATGCACGCAGCACTGAAAGCTGGCATTCTTTTGTTTAATGTGGAAAGCCCGTCGGAATTGCAAACGCTTGCAGACTGCGCGGCTCAGGCCCGCAAATCAGCCAACATAGCGGTGCGCGTGAATCCAGACGTTTTGGCAAAAACTCATCCCTATATCTCGACTGGCCTGCATAAACATAAATTTGGTATTCCCATCAATGAAGCTCGCGAGCTCTATGCGCAAGCTGCAAAGGCAAAGTTTCTGCGGGTTTCAGGGGTGAGCGTCCATATCGGATCGCAAATTATGGATGTGCAGCCGTTCTCTGAAGCAATGGCGCGTGTCACAGCTTTGGTACGCGAACTTCGATCCGACGGACACACAATCGATTACATCGATGCTGGTGGCGGATTGGGAATATCTTACGATAATGATGATAATCCCGACTTCTCCAAACAGGTCGCTCAATATGCGCAAGCCCTGTCGCATCCTTTGCGAGGTCTAAAGCTCCATCTCCTGCTGGAGCCAGGCCGCTCCATCATCGGACCTGCTGGAGTGTTACTCACGCGCGTGCTGTACAAGAAAACGAACGGCGGGAAGAAGTTTCTCGTCGCGGATGCTGGCATGAACGATTTGATTCGGCCATCGCTCTATCAGGCATACCACGAGATCATCCCGGTGGCTTTAAAACATTCGGCAGAACAAGAAATAGTGGATGTTGTCGGACCGGTTTGCGAAACGGGAGATTTCTTCGCGAGAGATCGTCAAATGCCTGAAGTTACTGAAGGAGAGTTATTGGCGATTTTGGACGCTGGAGCCTATGGAATGGCCTTAGCGTCAAATTACAACACGCGGCCCAGGCCTGCGGAAGTGCTTGTGGACAGGAAGTCATCGAAAGTAATTCGCCGGCGAGAAACGATCTCGGATCTAATACGTAACGAGATTTAAGATTTCAAGGTTGCTGGTCCACCCTATGCAGAACAACTATCTCCGATAGCATTTTGACGCAGTATTCATTGCTACTTCGAAGCGTGTGGAATAACGATTGGCATTGGCAGGGTTATTCCATAAATCTCGGCAAAGCTCCCCTGATTTACCGCTAATGCGAGATGGCCGCGCGAGTCAATATACAGCAGCGGCTTCTTGAGTGGAACGTCGCTGAAGGTGTGGACAAACGGAAGAGTAATCTCCGCCTCGCCGATAGTTACGTTAACTTTTTCACCGTATTTGTAGCCAAACTGTAGAAAATCTTCGCCACTGATGTTTGTGATCAGATTGCCAAATGGTCCATCGGTTGCGATCACAGTTCCGGTCAGCCCGTGTTCGTCGAGTTTGGATGGGGCTAAATCTAATCTCACCAGTTTCGCGGTTTCGAGTGGCGGACCTACTTGGGTCCAATCTTCTCCGTTCGCGAGATGAGCCCCTACTGGAGAAAAAATATCGCGGCCATGGAAGGTCGAGGAGAGCGCGGCACCGATCATCCAGTTTCGGTTCGTTATCTCATGAACGCCCTCGATACCGTCGCGGTCCTGCACCATGGTTAACAAACCGTTATCAGGGAGAACGAAATATTGTCCATGTTTCGATTTTGCAACTATGGCTTTTCGCGAACTGCCCACAGTTGGGTCAACCACGACAACAAATACGGTTCTTGCCGGATAATACGGCGTTGCGCCATAGAGGAAACGGGCTCCGTCGAGAATGGAAAAAGGCGTGACTTGCTGCGTGAGATCGACTATGCGAAGGTCGGGGAGAATCGAATACATGACTCCTTTGCAGATCGCAACGGAATCGTCGACTGTACCGAAGTCGGTCATCAAGACTACGGTTGGAGGATATTTTTGCGAGGGCTTTTGCACTTGGGCAGTAGCGGTCGAAACCAGTGCTAAAAGAAAAACTATGGCCAGCGAAGTGTTTTGGCGTGTGAATCTAAGCGTCATAGCTGGATGAATGAGTCTACTTCAGTTTTGGACAGATGTGAGTATCGTGGTCTTTGAATGGCGCTATTTCCGTTGTGAAGAATCGTCCTTTTTCTCACTCTTCCCTTCCCCAAGACGAATAAAGAACTTCCATTTATCCATTTGTGCAGGCACGGCCACATCAAAGAATCCCACCATCATTTCATTGTAGGTTTGATCGCCCCACTGTACAGGGTTGTCGGGATCGGGATTGTGCGGATTGTTGCGCGAATTGTCGTACCAAGCGACAGCCCGCAACTCAGTACCCGCTTTTAAGAAACGCGGTTCGGCCAGCCGATAGCTTAGCTGCCAGTAGAAGTCATAATTTACTTTCAATAGCGGCTCGAAACTATCTTTACCCATATCCTCGTCATCATGAATGATGTCATACTCAAATCGCTTTCCGCGAAGATGCATGTGCGGAAAAAAGCTGAGCAGCGTGGCATCATTGGGTAAGGTGCCATGAACTTCAACACGATAATTATCCGTTAAGGGCGGAATCGGGATCATGTCATGCTCGTTCGCTAACTGGAGCGTAAGTACGCGCTGCTTAGGCGCTTCTTTTGCGAATACCATGCCCACGCTGGTTTGATCTATGGCTACGCGTCCATTGGTTGTGTAGTGCATCTGAAAAACCAGATCGGAATGCGCAGGGATAAACTTCGCCATCCCATCGGGCCAATGATCGGGCGAACTACCCGGCGCGTAAACCAACAGCATGTCACTATCGGTGGAGTGGGCTTCGTGCTGAAGGTGCTTGTCTCCGAGACTTGATGCCGTGAATGGCACCCCGATGGGCGCCTGCCGCAGCCACTTCGAGTCCGGCGGACGGATGTAAACCACCGCATGATGAACATGCAGCAAGCTTGACGGTTTCACTTCCGACATCTGTACCCAACGATCTTCGTTAAAGCCGCTGGGCGCGATTTCGTAGGTGTACTCGACGTCTCCATGCGCAGGGATCGCAATTGGTTTGGGCATTTTTAGAATGAGATCTGGTTGAGGGATGTTCCAACCTTGCGCCCAGTTTCGTGGTGGAGGGGCATCGTGCGGGTTTCCTGCTGGCGCTTTCGCATTGGCCCATGCCGATAGCGTGGCGATCTGATCGGGAAGCAAAGAGGGATCGTTGGAAAAATGCCCGCAGCACGGGTCGGCGAACCAAGGTGGCATTTTTTTTGTACGAACAGCTTCGCTGATCTGGTCTGCCCATGCACTGCTCTGCTCGTAAGTAACGAATGGGATGGGCGCGATTTCTCCGGGGCGATGACAACTTTGACAATGCTGCTGGAGAATGGGAAGAACGTCTCTGTAGAAAGTTGGGGCAGGCGTTGTTTTTTCAGCCGCTGTTCGAGGAAAAGCCGCAGATTGAGTCGGAGAAGCGCTGACCTGGAAAAACAGGCAGATCATGCCTAAAAACACGCTAATTAAACTAAGTAGCTGAACCACGCGGACGCACTCCTTATACCCAGAATACGATGATCAGACCACATTTAAATTTAGCTTATACGTCCTCTGGGAAACGCGGTAATCGCGATTCACGATTTTGCTCTTCCTCGTCGGTTATAATTAATCTGAGTTCATCATGTTTGACGCTTATTCAGTGGCGTTGATGTCCTTTTGAGGAGTTTTAATGGCTTTACAAAAAACGGAGAAAATCTGGCATAACGGCAAGCTCATTCGCTGGGAAGACGCGACCATTCACGTAATGTCGCACGTTGTGCACTATGGCTCGTCTGTATTTGAGGGCGTGCGATGTTATCAACTTCCGAGCGGGCCCGCGATCTTCCGCGCTCCAGAGCACATGCAACGTCTGCTCGACTCGGCCAAGATTTACAGGATTGATGTCGATTACACGCGCGAAGAGCTCATTGCCGCCATGGTTGAAGTCGTGAAAAATAACGGCATTTCGCCGTGTTATCTCCGTCCGATCATTCTGCGCGGGTATGGTGAGGCGGGTGTCAATCCGTTCAACTCGCCGACCGAGGTCTACGTAATTAATTATCCTTGGGGCAAATATCTTGGCGTTGAAGGCGAAGGAGTTGACGTATGCGTCTCTTCCTGGACGCGTCTTGCTCCGAATACACTTCCCGCCATGGCAAAATCTGGCGCAAATTACATGAATTCGCAGCTGATTAAAATGGAAGCTATCATCAACGGTTACGTTGAAGGCATCGCTTTGGATGCGAATGGGTACGTGAGCGAAGGTTCGGGCGAGAATTTGTTTGTTGTGCGGAATGGGGTTCTTCAGACAGCTCCACTGGGCAACTCTGTACTACCCGGAATCACACGAGATTCTGTTCTACAGTTGGCCCGCGACCTCGGAATTCCTGTGTTGGAAGCGGGTATTCCACGCGAGATGCTGTACATTTCTGATGAAGTGTTCTTTACAGGCACAGCGGCGGAGGTCACTCCAATCCGGTCAGTCGATAAAATCAGTGTAGGAAACGGAGTGATGGGGCCCGTAACCAAAGCTATTCAGAAAGAGTTCTACGCAATTATTCGTGGAGAGAAGCCCGATAAATTTAACTGGCTGACACCTGTTCCAGTAAGCAGCAAACAGCCGGTTCACGCGTAAGAACTTCTGATAATTCACTAGAAAAGCCGCCTAGGCGGCTTTTCTATTTCTGTGCCGATTCTTCCCAACCTGAGCACGCATAGCAACTCGAACCCTGGAAATATATGGGCTGGGCACTCAGGATGGCACATTACAACACTCAGGATGGCACATTACAAAATGTATAAACTTGATAGATGACTTCCACGCTCAACTCTCTTTCCCGGGCTTCTTCTGCTTATCTTCGATCCGCCATGCACCAGCCGATCCAATGGCATGAATGGGGTGAAGAGGCTTTTGCTGAGGCGCAACGCGAGAATAAGCCCATGCTGCTCGATATTGGCGCGGTCTGGTGTCACTGGTGTCATGTAATGGATCGCGAATCATACGAAGATCCGGGAATTGCCGAGATTGTTAATGATCGTTTCATCGCGGTGAAAGTAGATCGCGACGAACGACCGGATATCGACAGCCGTTATCAGGTTGCTGTGAGCGCGATCAGCGGACAAGGCGGGTGGCCGCTCACTGCTTTTCTTACTCCCGACGGCAAGCCTTTTTTTGGGGGAACTTATTTTCCTCCCGAAGATCATTACGGGCGCCCTAGTTTCAAGCGTGTGCTGCTGTCGATCTCAGACGCTTATCGCGAGAAGAATGGCGATGTAGTCGATCAGGCCAAGATGGTGGAAAGTGCCATTGCCCAGGCGGAATCGCATAGTTCAAGTGGCGATTTTTCTCCCAGCGTGATTGGCGCGATTGTGAAATCGGCGTTAGGCATGTTTGACGAGCGGAATGGCGGCTTTGGCAATGCGCCAAAATTTCCTCATCCGGCGATGCTCGATCTGCTGATTGATCAATATGTCCGCTCCAGTGACGAGCAACTGCATCATGTGTTTGTCACGACACTTGAAAAAATGGCTCGCGGCGGTGTTTACGACCAGCTCGCGGGAGGTTTTCATCGCTATTCTGTAGACGAACGCTGGGGTGTGCCACATTTTGAAAAGATGTGCTACGACAATTCGGAGCTACTAAAGAACTATGTCCACGCTTATCAGGCGACAGGATCTGAATTCTTCGCCGACGTAGCGCGAGACATTATTCGATGGATAGATGAGTGGCTGAGCGACCGCGAGCGTGGTGGGTTCTATGCCTCACAAGACGCTGACATCTCCCTCGACGACGATGGCGACTACTTCACCTGGACACTCGGCGAAGCGAAGGCGGTGTTGACCGAAGAAGAACTCCAGGTTGCCGCTCTTCACTATGACATCAACGAAATTGGCGAGATGCATCACAATCCGGCCAAGAATGTCCTCTATGTCCGTGCATCAGTCGAAGAGATTTCAAAGCGTCTGAACCTCGAACCAGAAAAGATAAAGACTCTGCTGGCTTCCGCAAAGAAAAAATTGTATGCGGCTCGATTGAAGAGGCCGACTCCGTATATAGACAAAACGGTTTATACAGGTTGGAACGCGCTTTGTATTTCGGCTTATCTTGAAGCTGCCAAAGTTCTTGGTGTTGATACAGCTCGTCATTTTGCATTGCGATCGCTCGATCGAATTCTCGCCGAAGGTTGGAATTCCAATAAAGGCTTGGCGCATGTAATTGCATACTCCGATCCAGACGCAGCCAAGCGCCCAACGAGCGGCGGGCTTGATGACTATGCATTTACGGCAATCGCTTGTCTGGACGCTTACGAAGCGACCTCCGACATCTCGTATTTTAATTTTGCCAAAAGAATTACCGACTTCATGATTGAGCGGTTTTTTGATGAGACGTCCGGGGGATTCTTCGACACGCCAAAGATTACGAACGGTGAAAACACTCTTGGAGTTTTAGGCGCTAAGCGCAAGCCCTTTCAGGATTCTCCGACCCCTGCGGGAAATTCCGCCGCTGCCATTGCACTTTCGCGCTTGTACGCCTTTACGAATGATCACGATTACCGCAATCAGGCAGAGCGAACTTTGGAAGTTCTCTCGGATATGGCCGGACAATACGGAATTTTTGCGGCAACTTATGGCATCGCGGCAGTGCATTTTTCGCAGCCCTATACGCAAATTGTTGTTCTGGGCGGAGATGATAGAGCCACCCAACTGTACGCAGCTGCGGTTAAGGAATTTTATTTCGGCAAGACCGCGCTCAAATTAGCACACAATCAAGCACTTGCTGAAAATCTTCCGGCCGCCCTGGCAGAAACGATTCCACAACTACCCGCAGTGAAAGAAAAGAAAACTATAGCTGTAGTCTGCTCCGGCTTTGCCTGTCAACCTCCGATCACGAATGCCGAAGAATTGGCACAGCATCTGCGGCATGCATTCAGATAAAACGCATAATTAATGGGATTCACAAATTCAAAGGTGGGTTGAAACGATCCAAAAAAGAGGGCTGACATGTGTCTTCACAATATCAACCCCCAGAATTCATTAGCCGTTTAGGGCGGCTTCAGGTTATTGGATCATTTTCGATCCGCTACTGGCTATCTGCATCCGGTTCGAGGATTGCACGTGGGCATTGGTCCCTGCTCCGCAGTAAGCGGAGTGGCAACAACTGCATACGTACAAACCAAACCTACCATCAGGACTACCATCCTGACCGCACGTTTCATGGTTTGTTTCTCCTTGAGTGCGGATCCCCTGGGAGCGGGAACCCTCACGGGCACGAATTATACACGCAGAGTCAAGGGGCTTTCTTAAATCGCAGGCTAATTAGGACAATGGCTGTCGGTCATATCCAATACCGAGTGCCCGTAATTCATTTAAATACACGTAAATGACCCCGGCAAACGATTGTTTTGCTTGAGGGATATGGAAAGGAAAAATGTTTGTTTCAAAAAACGAACAAGGTATGCAAGGCAGGTTTTATGCTTTTGAAACCACTCGATTTCGATAGAGGTGGCTTGCAACATGTGGGGCCGCTTCGGCAGGCCGAGTGGGCAAAAGGAAGGAACCATCCGGAATTTCTGGCTTTCTCTCAAATGGAATGGAATTTGTATTAGAGAATGCCCGGTCTACCATACCTTCGAACATGGGAATAAGAGAATCGGTACCGGCTGGATGTTGCAAATCTGTCAGGCTCTGATCCCATCGTTGTGAGGCCAGTGGGGCATTGACCACAGCCCGCACAGGCTGGTTCACGAACATATAAACGAACCACAGCAAGATAGCTCCATTGTAAGCGCCCATGATCAGAAGATTTAGTCCCGGTTCGCTTAGATAAGAACTAGCGCGCAATGCCATGCCCGCCTGCTCAACGATTGCGGAAGCCCCAAAGCCCATGGCTATTCCAAAACTCCGTTGTTTCCACGACACGCCAAGGTATTTCGAAAAGACCACTAAAAAGAGAATGAGCCCGCACTGAATCACACGCACGCAACGCTGCAAAGTGAGCACTGCCTGCACTAAAGGTCCTTGATCGGAAGCCGGACTCGCGGCAGCGACTAGGCCAGCAGCCATCAGCAACACGAGACCAGCCCACTTGAACATCACAGAACCAAGATCCTTTAAAGTGTGATAAGGACGGAAAATATCCAAAAAAATCTCATGAATCACTTTGAACCCAATCGCCAGGCTTACTGCTTCACAAATCCAATACGCATAAAAATATAAGAAGTAGCCGCCCCATTGGCGTATGGGGAAGATGATCGAGAACACCATGACTTCAACCACCAGATAAGCAAAGAAAAACGGAAAAGTCCGGTTTTGCTTACGCCATAACATGGCCGCGATTACACCCAATTGCAGCACCGGGTGAGCGAGCCACAATATCATTTGAAGATGGGCATTCATCGGAAACAGCAGCTTAGCATTTCCGGGCAAATGGTCAACGGACTTAGGTAACCTAAAGTAACATTACCGACATTCCCGGCGTAAGTCATTGAAAATAGACGGATTTAATTTTAACGAGCAGGGCCGTAAAAGTCGTTATCGATAAAAATTAGTTACGAAAGCCGAAACGGGAAGCCGAGCCAACGTACTTATTAAGCGCGTCGGGGACGAATACAACGTGGGAAGAGGCCAAGAGTGAAGTCGGAATCCTATTGCGCGGGCGCGCGGTCACAATGATGCTATAGCCATCGGTTTGCGGCAGATTTTCTAAAATTGAAACGGAGTTTTTTGCTTCGACAATTGCCAGATAAGCTAGAAATCCATGCAAATCGGTCGCTTCACTTTCAATGGATCCTTTACCGTTTTGAGAGAAGAATATGACTTCGGAATTCGTTTGACCCAAGTGCCAAGCCAGCGACGCTGCTAACGAAACCGCGCCTTCGTACGCTTCACGAGTCAGAATCCCTTCGCTCGGATTATCGAATATGATTCGCAACTTGCGTTGGTCTTCACGACAAAACTCGCGAACTTTTAGCGAACTGGACTTAGCCGTTGCTTTCCAATCGACATGGCGGGCTGAATCTTCTGGAAGATATTCTCTAATGCGATAGAGGTCCGAACCGCGTCCGCGCTCAAAAGCTTCCATTTCACCACGAATCAGCGGAAGAATCTCGAATAGTTCGCTTTCAGGCCGTAGTGGCGGGTAGACAACAATTTCACGAGTCCATCGAATCCGGCGGGTTTTCGCCAGAAATGCAAAAGGAAAACGTGTTGCAAGCCCCAAACTTTCCTGCTGATAATGTCCGCGGCGTTCGAAACAGAGTTCAAGGTTCGCCTTAAGTTCGGCCGTGGGTGGAACATATGGAAAATACGCAGCCCCCTGAAATATGCTGTTCGAACTCTCGCTGTGGATAATCCTCCGCAGTTTGAGATCTGGCAGCTTGATCCATTGCTCCTCAGGCAGGCGTCCTGGGGGCCATCCAAAAGTGGCCGGTAACCATTTCCAGTGTTTCGTGTTTTTTCTCTTCTGGCGAGCCACTACATTTACCGAAAACGAGGGAAGCCATTTTCGCTGATTTCGTAGAACGATTCTCCCCTGTACTGGTTGATGCGCGAAGATGTGTGCGGGCAATCGAACATCCAATTCCAAATTTCGCAAGACCATCGCAGACGCAATGCCTGACACGATGATCGCCGCAATCATTGCAGCAACGATGATGTAGAGCAGATTGTTGCCCGTGTTCAGCGCTGCCACTCCGATTAGCAGCACTATACCTACGTAAATGATTCCAGCACGCGTAACTTCGTAGTCAAAAGCATCGCGAACGCGTCCGCCAGCAACGCGCTTTGCCAAGTACGGAACGGTGGTTAATCCGACGATAACTGCGAGCAGCAGTGCCAAGGAGGCAAAAATGAGCGTGGCCCAAAGATTTCCCGACTCGCGCGCCACCGTTGAAAAGAGAGCCGCGGAAAATGCCAGAATCAAACCAACTAACGCAAGCAAAAAACGAATCCAGACCTCGGGGACATCCAAACGGAGGAATGCCGAGAGCCGTTCAGAAAAAGGGAGCTTCACGGATTGCGCAACGACTGACATGGAATAGATGCTTCTGAGCCTAGCATTGGCGACAGCTCGCGGCAACGTTACTGCTGAGGCAGTTCGTGCGCAATTAGGACAGCCGAGCAGCTGACCTAAACATTGCGATCCGAAGCCAAAAATTCCGCGACAGCTTGATTGAACTCTTCAGGCACTTCTTCGTAAGGAAGGTGTCCCACTCCATCAAATATTTGCACGCGGCAGTTTTTAAACTGTTTTGATAACGGGTCAGCGGATGCCGGAATTACCGCTGCATCGACGCTTCCCCATAAAAGCAGCGCGGGAATATTCGAGATTCTGGGCAACATGGACTCCAGCTCGCGCAGATCTTGTTTCCAGGTGCGGAGAATAGAAAGCCCATAGTGGAAAGCACCAGGCTGAGCAAATGGCGCCGAGTAGCCCTCTAGGGTTCCGGGGCGAATACGTCTGGTGTCGCCATAGAGCCGTCTCAACAAATATTCGTGCGTGATTTCCATCAGTGGTGCTGTCCGTAAAAAGATAGGCGCAACAATAGGGCTACTCAGGAATGCGGCCATCCGCTTACCCTTTTGTGACCAAGGATTGACGGGAGCAACAAGAATCAAGCGGCGTATGCGCTGCGGCGCCAGCGCGGCCGCCATCATCGCCACAGCACCTCCATGGGAAGTGCCGAGCAAATCACAGGACTCTACACCCACCGAGTCAAGAAACAGCAGCAGGCGTTCGGCTGCGGCCTTTAGAGAACAATCGAGACCGGCCGGCCGATCGGAAAAACCGACTCCCAACATATCGACGGCATGCACCGTGTTCTGCCTGGCAAGGACGGGAATCGTATACCGCCAGGAAAACGAGTAACCCAACAACCCATGCAGCAGCAATACTGCCGGGCCGGAACCACTGCGCAAATAACGCATGCGGGACCCGTTCAACGTTATCCAGTGGTCCTCAAGCGACAAATCCCCAAGTGAATGTACCCTGTCGCGATCACCTGTGGAACTTGCTGTAGCGGCCAATGAGTTCATTCGTTTGGGAGAACTGAGAATCAAAATCTTAATAACTTTGTTGATTTTAACCGGAACTACGTTTCCATTAACCGGAACTACGTTTCCAATTGAGGAAAGCTTTAGCCGGGTACTAAATTGACACGAGTAAACTCTATCCAAAGGGTTCGGATCATCTCAATTTCTAGACAATTAAAAGTTGGCCGTCTAAGATACCCATCTGCAATAACTTACAAAACTTCACAGGTAGTCTTCCAAAAAACATAGTATTACACCCGAGAGACTCCTATAATCTAACAAATCGTTTCTTTGAAGCTAGATAGAAGGTTTCTTATGTCTCCGGCCGTGGCAGCGAACGTGCAGAACCGATCCCAGGAGCACAAGCCCTCTGTTTCGCAGCTGCCGATGACCAGCGACTTCAAAACCCGTTTTACTGCTGGACTCCTAATCTTACTGACGGTGGCGGCGGCGACCCTTGCCTGGATTAACTTTCAGAAAGAACGCGAATTTCAGGTTCCAACTGATGGCGCTTGGTGGGTTGAACGAAACGGCAACCTGGTTGTCGATCGCGTCGAAGCTAATGGTCCGGCAGCCAAGGCCGGCATCAAGGAAGGTGACCGGGTTTCGGCAATCAATGAACATGATGTGAAGAGCTTTGCCAGCCTAGTTCGACAGATGTACCAGGTTGGCCCGTGGTCAAAAGCTACTTATTCCCTGATCCGGCAAGGTGTTCCGGTCGATGCTGTCGTGATTCTCGCGCCTGTCGAGAGATCTCTGAATTACTGGCTGCGTTTTATCGCCTTGATTTACCTGGGCATTGGGATCTACGTTCTCATGCGGCGCTGGACCGCCCCGGGTTCGACTCATTTTTACGTTTTCTGCCTGGTTTCGTTTATTTTCTATGCATTTAAATATACCGGCAAGCTTAACCAATTCGACTGGACCATCTATTGGGCGAATGTGGCGGCCGGGATCTTGCAGCCTGCCCTGTTCCTGCACTTTGCCCTGACCTTCCCGGAGCGCCACAATTTCGTCCGCAAACACCGCTGGGTGATTCCGTCGATCTACGTCCCCGGATTCTTGCTATTGCTTGTTCACATCGCGGCAATTGTTTTCCTCGAGGCGAGCGAGGGATTGCGCTGGAATCTTGACCGTTTGCAAATGGGCTATCTCGCGGTGCTCTTCGTCATCGCCGCTGGAGTGCTGTGGCACAGCTATAGCCGTGCGAGCACCCCGATTCTCAAGCAGCAACTGAACTGGGTTACGCGTGGAACCATCCTGGCCATCACGCCATTCACCCTCTTTTACGTGATTCCCTATCTGCTCGGCACGCTTCCCACCGGTGCGATGAAAGTTTCGGTCCTCTCTCTGGGCTTGCTGCCGCTGACCTTTGGATATGCCATTTTCCGTTACCGCTTGATGGATGTGGACCTAATCTTCAAGCGTGGCATGGTTTATACCCTCGCGGCCGCTGCAATCGCTGGCGGGTACTTTGCGATTGTTGCAGGTGTTGCAGAGCTGGTACATGCCAGAATCCCGAGTTCTGGCCCTGCGGGCTTGATTTTGGCGATTGTAGTCACCGCCCTGCTGTTCGACCCGATGCGCCGATGGATCCAGGAACGCATCGATCAGTTCTTCTATCACACACGCTACGACTACCGTCGAACCCTAATTGCGTTCGGACGGGAGCTCAGTGCAGAAACCGATCTTGATCGAATGCTGAGTTCGGTCGTTGATCGACTATCACGAACACTGCTGGTCGAGCGAATGGCAATCTTCCTGTCGACAGGGCTTTCTGAGGGAGGAGCGAAGAACGAGTTTATCCTGACAAAATCGTTTGGCATGACAGCTTCCAGTGGCCTGGATTTGAGCTTCCTCGGGATTGCCCGTCCAGAGATGGAAGCCGATCACCTGTTCTTTGATAACACGCATCAGGTGCCACGAGAGACGCCTGGCGCGCAGGAAGCGATCGCGAAGCTCGATCTCAATTACTACATCCCCTGCCGTGCTCAGAAACGCACGATTGCCGTGCTCGGCCTTGGGAAAACAAAAGAGGGCGACTTTCTGTCCAGCGAAGACGTGGAACTCCTGGAAACATTGGCTGGGTATCTGGGAATCGCGATTCAGAATGCCAGGCTGTATGCATCTCTGGAACAAAAAGTTACGGAATACGAACGGCTGAAAGATTTCAACGAGAATATCGTCGAATCCATCAACGTCGGCGTGTTAGCAGTGGACCTGCAAGACCGAATCGAATCGTGGAATTCGCAAATGGAAGTAATGTACGCGCTTCCGCGATGGCAAGCACTCACCCGCCCGCTCAGTGATGTATTTCCTGCCGCGTTCGTGGAAGAGTTCTATCACCTGCGGCAAACCTCAGGCATTCACAATCTTTACAAGTTTCGCTTAGGGACTCCAACCGGTGAAAGCCGGATTGTGAATGTCGCAATCGCTCCCCTCGTAACTCGGAAGTTTAATGTAATCGGGCGATTGATCATCATGGACGACATCACGGAACGGGTCGAACTCGAGTCGCAGCTTTCGCAAGCAGATAAGCTATCTTCTATCGGATTGCTGGCGGCTGGCGTTGCACATGAAGTGAATACGCCCTTGGCGGTTATTTCTTCTTATGCGCAGATGCTCTCCAAGCAGCTACAAGGTGACGTTCAAAAGAGTGTGCTGATGGAGAAGATTACCCGGCAAACATTCCGTGCATCTGAAATAGTAAATAACTTATTGAATTTTTCGCGCACCAGCGGGGCCGAATTCACGGATGTCGACGTAAACAGCGTAATTCTCGACACCTTGGCGCTGCTTGAGCATCAATTCAAGACGGCGAGGATTCAAGTCCAGGACGAGCTGAGTGGGCACGTGCCGCACATTCACGGCAACACGGGACGGTTGCAGCAAGTTTTCCTTAACTTGTTTCTGAACGCAAGAGATGCAATGCCGAATGGCGGTACCTTGCGCGTGGCGACAACAAATGGCGATAACGTGAGCGTCTCTGTGGCCGACACTGGAAGTGGGATCAGCCAAGAGCATATCCGGCGTATTTATGATCCGTTTTTCACAACAAAAGCCGTTCCTCAGAGAGGGCAGGCCCGCGGCACGGGGCTAGGCTTATCGGTCACCTACGGCATTATTCAAGAGCACGCGGGCAAAATCCGCGTGGAAAGCCATCCTGGCGAGGGCACAACCTTTTATCTTGATTTCCCATTAACCAAGAAGGCTGTAAATGTCTGAAGCTGCTGTTATCACGAGCCATCACGTGGAAGAGAGCACCTCTGCTGCAATTGGGTGGGTGCTCATCATCGACGATGAAGCTGCCATTCGTGAATCTCTTCAGACCTTGCTTGAACTGGAAGGCTATGCCGTGGAAACAGCAGCCAGCGGAGAGCAGGGGCTCGCGCGAGTTGGAGAGCGTGCGTTTGATCTGGTGCTGCTCGATCTGGCCTTACCAGATCGCGATGGGATGGATCTGCTGGCTGAGCTTCGCACCCTTGATGCACAACTCTCGGTAATCATGATCACCGCCTACGGAACCGTGGAGAATGCGGTGCGGGCTATACAATCCGGGGCTACAAATTTCGTTCAAAAGCCCTGGGATAATGAGAAATTACTCGCCGACGTTCGCGCAGCGGTGGCTCGTCACCGGGTGGAAGAAGAAAACGTCCAACTAAAGCGCGCCCTTAAACAGCGCTACAACTTCTCCAACATCGTGGGCAAGAGTGAGCCCATGCTGAAAATCTTCGATTTGGTGGCGCAAGTGGCGCCCAGTCGATCGACAATTCTTTTGCAAGGCGAGAGCGGTACAGGCAAAGAACTTATCGCTAAGGCCATCCACCTGAATTCACAGCGTCGTGATCGTCCATTTGTGCCTGTCAATACTGGCTCGATGCCGGCAGATTTGCTCGAATCGACACTCTTCGGTCATGTCAAGGGAGCATTTACCAGTGCCATCGCTTCCAAGAAGGGTCTATTCGAAATTGCAGATCGTGGCACGCTCTTTTTAGACGAAATCGGCACCATGGGAATGGATACGCAGGCGAAAATTCTGCGCGTTCTGCAAGATCGCAAGTTCATGCATTTAGGCGGAGTGCATGAGTTGCAAGTCGATGTGCGAATCATTGCAGCTACAAATGTGGATCTGCGCCAGCACGTAAAAGAAGGAAAGTTTCGCGAAGATTTGTTCTACCGGCTGAACGTAATAACAATCGAACTTCCTCCGTTACGCCAACGCAAGCAAGACATTCCGCTTTTAGTTGACTTCTTCTTAAGTAAGTTTTCGCAGGAAAACGAGCGGCCTTTGCGGCGCATATCACCAGAGGCACTGCGTCACTTGCTGATTTATTCATGGCCAGGCAATGTGCGCGAGCTGGAAAATGTAATGGAACGGGCAGTCGTGCTCTCGTTGGGAACAGAAATAGGCCCCGAGCTATTGCCCGATCAAATAGCCGGGCGCGGAAACTCCATGCCGATGCTGGAACATCGTGGGGATGCTTCGTTGTTTGAAATCATGGAAGATTGTGAACGCCACATTATTGTGGACATGCTGGAAAAATGTAGTTGGAATCAAACCGACGCCGCTGAAAAGTTCCGCGTGCCGCTCTCGACTCTGAATCAAAAAATCAAGCGGCTTAATATTGAAATCAAGAAGAAAACCAGAGATTAGCCTTTCCGCTTATTTTTCTTCCTGAATCGTTTATCTCACTCGAATAGCTGAAGGATTTCTCTGTTATAGTTCGTTCAGAACCGTCAACGCTGGAACGGTTTTCCTGAACGAATGGAACTCATCTCGCCCACGGATTTCGCCAAAGAGAAGGTTCTTGCAGTGCAGGAGTACGCCGTCCTTGCTGGACGCTCCATTGCCAATCTCTTTCGGCAGCCCCGATATTTCGCGGACATGGTGCAACAAGCGGATCTCATTGGCTTCGGATCTCTTCCTATTGTTGTCCTTACCGGTTTCTTTACTGGAGCTGTGTTGGCATTGAACAGTGCCAGCACCTTGCAGAAATTTGGTTCGCTGTCACTGATCGCACAATTGGTTTCGGTAGGGATGGTCACCGAATTAGGACCCGTATTAACAGGTCTCATGATTGCCGGCCGCAACTCCTCAGGAATGGCGAGTGAACTTGGATCGATGGTCGTAACCGAACAAATTGACGCCATGCGTGCCTTGGGCACGGATCCAATGAAAAAGTTGGTCACACCACGAGTGGTATCAACTATATTCATGTTGTTTTTTCTGACTATCATCTCCGATCTTCTCGGGCTCTTTGGCGGGGCCGTGATCTCCCATCTGGTCTATGCAATTGACTGGCACCAATATTGGACCTCAGCATGGCAGACATTGGTATTTCGTGATGTATTTACCGGTCTGGTAAAGCCTCTGCTTTTCGGATTTATTATTGCCACAGTAGGATGTTATTACGGCCTTTCCGCCAAGGGTGGCACACAAGGAGTTGGACGCGCCACCACGCAGGCTGTGGTCGCAGCTTCGGTGCTAATTTTGATGGTGGATCTATTCGCCACGAAATTTCTAATGGCGGTTCTGGGAAATCGATAAGTTATGGCGGCCCCTCCAAGTACGCTTGAATTACCTTTTAAGTTTTCCAAAGATCCCGCTTCGGAAGTCATCGTCTTCGAAAATGTCTCCATCGCTTTTGAAGACAAGCCGGTGCTCGATGGGATTTCTTTCAAGCTCGCAAAGGGTGAGACCAAAGCAATCTTCGGAGTAGCGGGCTCGGGCAAAAGCACTCTGCTTAAATTGGCGCTGGGCTTAATCAAACCAGACAGCGGGAGTATCTACGTCTTGGGCGAGGATATTGTCCATAAGAGCGAAGAAGAACTTTTTAATCTTCGGCGCAGGATAGGAATTGTATTTCAGGAGAGCGCTCTCTTTGACTCCCTGACGGTACGCGAGAACGTCGCCTTCCGGTTGCTGGAAGAAGGAGACATATCCGAAGAGGAAATTGAAAGGCGCGTGCGAGAGGCTTTGAGCTTCGTCGAACTGGAGAATACAGTTGACTTATTCCCTTCGGAGCTTTCGGGAGGCATGCGACGGCGGGTCGCCATCGCGCGTGCGATCATCACCGACCCGGAAATACTGCTATACGATTCGCCGACAGGCGGACTGGATCCGGTAACTTCGACCACAATTGTCGAGCTAATCGTGAAGCAACGGGATGTGTATAAAACAAGTTCGCTGCTAGTAACTCACCGGCTCCAGGACGCGTTCACTATGGCGAGCCACTATTTCGACCAAAAAACCAATCATATGCAGCCGCTTCCCCCCGGAGCGCTTCACGATGTGCCAATTTGCTTTTTACTTCTCAAAGACGGGAAAATCGTTTTCGATGGAAGTGCTAAAGAGCTTGCAGAGTCGAAAGACGAATATATCCGCGAATATATTTCGTAGTGCTTATTAATTCGTCTTGGCAGCAGCCGCAGCCCGATTCTTTTTCATATTGGCTACGTTATTTTCTGTGCGTTCGAAAAATTTGCGACTCTTCTCGGAGCTGTTAATCAATTTTTCCACATTGCTAAAGAACGAAGGACTGGCTTTTTCGCGCAAATCGCCGAGAAATGGTTTCAGCTTGGCAAAGATCAAAAACATTTCTCCAGAGAATGAAGGCTCTAAAAACAGGTCAACGCTCACAGCTCCGTGATTAGCGAGAGACGCCGCCATTTCCCAATATCCCATTACTTGCCGCAACCAGTTGTTTTCCGGGCTGCCAAACGCAGAAGATACCTTCGAGTAATCGGCATAATTTTCCGGCCAGAACTTCTGTATCCACCATTCGCGGGCCTTGCGGAGTTCGGCTTCACGGCGAAGATCGTAAAGTTGAAGAATCACCTGGGCATCAGTAGCTGTTGGGTTTTGTGACATTGACTACTCCTGTCTATTTTTTATCTAATTATTAGGGGCGTGCCTGTCAGACTTGCCCGTCCACCGTTGCTTCTGCGGTCACAGCTGTTGCTAGTTCAGGCGCAGGGCGTTCGTATTCGCATTCTTTATTTGGACAAGCGATTACCGGGCCGGACTTCAAAAACTTTTCTACCAGGAATTCATTGCCGCAGCTCGGACATTTTTCAGCAATCGGTTTATGCGCAGCAGTGAATTTGCACTTTGGATAATTCGAGCATCCGTAAAATGTGTTTCCTTTGCGCGCTTTTTTCTCAACCAGTTCGCCATCCGCGCAGAGGGGACATTTCACTCCAATGAAATTCTGCTTCACATATTTGCATTCAGGATATCCGCTGCATGCGGTGAACTCACCGAAGCGTCCATGCCGGATCATCAAATTCCGTCCACACTTCGGACAAGGCTCATCGAGCGGAATATCTGGCACCCGCTTGCCCTGGTCTAGACGGCGGGTAGTTTTGCAATCGGGATATCCCGTGCATGCCATGAACTGCCCGAATCGTCCGCGCTTCAAGACCATCACGCGCCCACAATTCTCGCAATATTCTTCCTGCGTAGTTTCTTGCACGTCGGCAGAATCCAGATCCGGAAGGTTGATCGGATTCTCTTTAGTGAAATTACAACTGTCTTTATTTTCTTTGTCGTAGGAACTGCAAGCATAAAACGATCCATGCTTGCCCCACTTAATCACGAGTGGGGAACCGCAGCGCTCGCACTTTTCGTCGGTGGGCTTCTCCATACGCTTAACGTTTTCCATGTGCTTCTCGGCGTATCGGAGGTCCTTCGCGAATTTCTTATAGAACTCGTCGAGGGCGTCAGTCCACTTTTCTTTGCCGTCTTCGACTTCGTCGAGTTGTTCTTCGAGCTTTGCTGTGTATTGGATATCAAAGATGTCGCGGAAATTTTCCACCAGCAGATCGGTTACAACTAATCCAATTTCTGTTGGGGAGAATTTGCCGCCAATCTTCTGCACGTACTGCCGCTCTTGAATCGTGCTGAGAATCGCGGAGTAAGTGGAAGGCCGCCCGATGCCGCGCTCTTCCAGCTCTTTCACCAGCGAAGCTTCGTTATAACGAGGCGGCGGCTCGGTAAAATGCTGCTCAGGATTCAGGCTCTTTAGCGTGAGTTTCTGTCCGGGCTCAAGTGGCGGCAGCTTGTGTTTCAGCTCCTCATCATCGTCGTCCTTGCCCTCCTTCGATTCTTCGTAAACTTTGAGGAAGCCATCGAACTTAAGGACTGAGCCGGTCACACGGAACCAGAACGTCTCATCTTTGGACTTGGCGTCGATATCAACTGTGGTTTGGTCGAACACGGCCGGCGCAATTTGTGAAGCCACAAACCGTTGCCAGATCAGCTTATAAACCTTGTACTCGTCTTCTTTTAAATACTGCTTAATCTGATCAGGATGGCGCATCGCGGACGTAGGCCGGATAGCTTCGTGCGCATCCTGCGAGCCCTTTTTTGATTTAAAGGTATTGGCTGATTCCGGCAAGTATTCTTTGCCATATTGCGAATTGATGTATTCGCGCACTTCGGTCAAAGCTTCATTCGAAACTCTGGTCGAATCGGTACGCATGTAAGTAATTAAACCGACTACGCCCTCTTCCCCAAGTTCCGCACCTTCATACAAGCGCTGCGCGATCATCATGGTGCGCTTTACGCTAAAACGTAGTTTGCGAGAAGAGTCTTGTTGCAGTTTGCTGGTAGTAAATGGCGGCGTCGCATTACGGCGGCGCTCTTTACGATCGACGGTGCGAACCAGCCAGTTGGCATTCTCAAGAGATGCGCGGATCTTTTCGGCATCTTCCCCGTTTGTGACTTCAACCTTTTCTTCGTTTTTGCCAACGAAATGAGCATCGAACGCCGGTGGTTTCGGTCCTGCTAGGCTTGCGTCGATAGTCCAGTATTCTTTCTTTTCGAAGGCTTTGATTTCCCGCTCGCGATCAACGATCAAGCGAAGAGCAACGGTCTGCACCCGGCCCGCGGACAGACCGCGGCGTACTTTGTCCCAGAGAAGTGGCGAAACCTGATATCCGACCAAACGGTCAAGAACACGCCGCGCCTGTTGCGCATCCACCAGAGAGCGGTCTATGTCGCGAGGGTGCTCAAAGGCTTCCCGCACCGCACGTTGTGTAATCTCATTAAAGGTGACACGGCGAATGCGATCGCCATTCTCGTCACCCTTCTTTTTCTTCTTCTTGCTTTTAGCGCCGTCACCCAATTCTTCGGCAAGATGGGCGGCCATGGCTTCCCCTTCCCGATCAGGATCAGGAGCCAGGTAGATGTGATCCATACCCAAGGCGAGCTTCTTCAGCTTGGCAAGTACCTTCTCTTTGCCGGGTATGACGATGTATTCGGTATCAAAATTGTTATCGATATCGACGCCGAGAGTGCTCTTGGGCAGATCTTTCACATGCCCGTACGAAGCCTCGACGGTATAACCCTTGCCAAGATATTTTTGAATCAGCTTGACCTTGCCAGGCGATTCGACGATGACTAAACCTTTTGCCAATGTTTCCTCTAAGTTTAAAATTGTTGTCCCGAAGCTAGCACGAATGGGGCAATGTCAACAAGTTCCGCAAAAAATTCTTTCAGTTTCAGTTTCTGCTCTCAGTTTACGAATTAATGATGCGAGCATGCGTTCAATGTCAATCACTTCTCCCGAAAGTCGCTCATAATCGAGTGGTTTCAACAACTCTAGATCCTTTGCCAGTAGCAGGTGGTACTCGCTCACAGAACCCATTGCAATCTGGAGAAAACGGCCGAACTCTGTATCTCCTTTTCGACAAGTTCCTTCTGCAATGTTAGCTCCGATAGATGCAGAGGATCTTCGCATCTGACTCGTTAGTCCGTATATTTCTTCTCGCGGGAAAGGCTTGCTTGATTTATACACATCAAGTGTGAGGCTGTGCGCCTTTCCTATACCTTCAAATTCCTAAAGCTCTGCAATTGCACTCCCTGCAATGATTTCACTGAAAGCTGATGGCTAATAGCTGACAGCTTTCCCTAAAAACTCCTCACAAAATTCTTCCCTGGCAGTTGCCTCACTTTTCCTGTCAATTCCAGTTCGAATAGCGCGGCAAAGATCTCCGAGGACGACACTCCTGGCTCTAACCGCTCTACGATCTCATCGATGTGCGTGGATTCATCCGCCTTTAATAGAGCGAATATCTTCTTCTCGTGAGGTGCTAATTCCGGTTCCTGAAATAAAGATGCAGTTTCGCCCCTCTTCGATTCATAGGCGCTCTCCGGCATCAACGTAAGTCGCACTTGCGGCGGGAGTTCCTCCCAAATGTCTTCCCATGTTGCTGCCAGCTTGGCTCCTTGTTTAATCAACGTATTAGGCCCCCAGGAATTCTTGTTGGTTACATTTCCGGGTACAGCAAACACCTCACGATTCTGCTCCAACGCACAACGCGCGGTGATACGGGTGCCGCTATATTCGGCAGCTTCGACCACTAGGACTCCAATTGAGATTCCGCTGATGATCCGGTTACGAATGGGGAAATTCTGCGGGGCAGCAAATGTTCCAATGGGGAACTCAGAAATAATTGCGCCGCCTGCGGCCAGTATTTGCTCTCCGAGCCTTGTATTCTCTTTGGGATACATCACATCTACTCCGGTCCCCAGGATTCCTACGGTTTTTCCTTTTCCGGCCAGCGCACCCCTATGTCCGGCTGTATCAACCCCACGCGCGAGACCGCTATAAATCACCAAACCTCTCGTGGCTAAGTCACAGGACAATCGCTCCGCCATGCCAAGACCGTAAGGAGTTGGATGACGTGTGCCGACTAATGCTATCCCTGGCTGCGAGATTACTTCGAGATTGCCGCGTACATAAAGGAGTAAAGGTGGATCGTAGATTTGCCTTAATTGTGAAGGATATGCGGAATCTTCGAGGGAAACGACATGTGCACCTGCCTCCACAGCGCGGGCCAGTTCTTCCTGAGCAAGTTCCATCGACTGCCCGGTGCCGAGAGCTTGAGCCGAGACAGCGCGAAGGCCAGCCGCTTCCAGTTCAGTCAACGAGGCTTTGAATAAGGCTTCTATGCTGCCGAAATGATCGACCAGCTTACGTGCCTTGGTTGGTCCCAACCCTGGTGTGAGTGCAAGTGCTAGCCACTGTGTGGTTGATGTTTCAAAAGATTTGCAAGCTGCGCCAGCAACTTCGGCCAATGAAGCCTCCTGCGGAGTCACAGCGGGACTTTATAGAGCCTGAAAATTCTCTGTCAAGGTCAGATGACACACCTTTGTTAGAATCATGTCTGCGCAGGCATGAAACGACTTAAAATTTCCGCCATATCCTACCTGAATACTGCGCCTCTGATGTGGGATTTTGAACATGGAGATTCCGCTTCCGCATTTGATATTTCCTACACACTCCCATCTCAATGCGCACGAGAGTTGGCCGGGGAAACAGCCGATATTGGCATCATTCCCGCAGCAGCTTATGCCAGTATTCCTAGCTTGAAGATTCTCCCCGGAGTCGCCATTGCGTCCAAACAACCGGTGCGGTCGATTCTCCTTGTTTGTAAAGTTCCGCTCGAAAGAGTCAAGACGGTCGCCCTCGACAAGTCGTCCATGACTTCAGTTGCCCTGGTAAAAATATTATTCGGAAAGTTTTGGGGAGGCGATCGAAGCTTCTCTGAGATCAATCCAGATCTGGCAGAAATGTTGGAAAATCATGACGCTGCTCTCCTAATCGGCGATCCCGCATTGCAAGTGGATCGTTCGTGCTATGAAACTTATGATCTGGCGGAAGAATGGATCCATCTCACCGGCAAGCCATTTGTCTTTGCATTCTGGGCAATTCGTCGAGCGGCAATCAAGAACATTCCTGATCGGTTTGATTTAGCCAGAGTCTTTGCGAGTTCCCGCGATCATGGGTTGCAACCAGCAAATGTTGATTTCATTGTGCGCGAGTGGGCAATGCGATTGAAACTCACTGAAGAAAATGTCCGGCGTTATCTTACCGAGAACATCCATTATTATCTGGATTCCGCATGTCTGGATGGTTTGCAGCTCTTCTACCGCTACGCTCAAGAATGTGGAGCGCTCCCCACATCGCCATCCCTGGATTTTCTGGATTTTCCAAATTCAGCGGTAACGGCGCGATAATTAATCGGGTACGACCGCGAAGCCTGTAAACTGCTTCTAAGTCCTCGAATGTTAAACACTTACCATGCGCTACTCGCAATGTCCATGGGATGGCTTCTGCGCCTGGGCGGTCCAGGGCTCATCTTGATCGGCATCGCGGATAATTCGGTCGTGCCGCTGACCGGCAGCATGGATGTCCTCACGATCTGGCTTGCGGCCAGCCATCGCGAATCGTGGCTCTATTACGCTCTTATGGCAACAGCCGGGGCGGTGCTCGGTGGGTACATCACTTATTACTTATCTCAGAAAGGCGGAAAAGAAGCGCTGGAACGCAAATTTTCTAAGCGAACCGCCGAGAAGATCCGCAAAAGATTTGAACGCTGGGGATTCGGAGCAGTGTTCATTCCGGCCCTTTTGCCTCCTCCCTTCCCGCTGGTTCCCTTTCTGGTCGCCGCCGGTGCAATGCAATATTCGCGTAAGAAATTTTTAGCTGCCCTGATCTCTGGCCGCGCAATTCGATATTTAATTGTCGCCGGATTGGGCGCCCACTATGGAAAACCGATTGTGACTTTCTTCTCGCAATACTACAAACCAGCAGTGCTCACACTGGTGGGGTTGGCAGTAGCCGGGGGCGTAATCACTCTTATTGGATACCTTGGGAGGAGAAAGAGCGCAAACGCAAACGTAGCTCCAGTTGCGAGCCGAAAGACGGCCTAGGACACGCGCACTTGGACGAAAAGCCCCGATCCGATAAAATTAAAGCCAATTAAACATGACTCTCAGCAAGCAAGAAGCTCTCGATCTGTTCCGCTCCGATGACCTCATCGGCATTGGCATGGAGGCCGATGCCGTGCGCCGCAAGCTACATCCCGAAGGCGTTGCGACTTACATCATCGATCGTAATATTAACTACACCAACTTCTGCACCGAATATTGCACCTTCTGCGCCTTCTATCGCCCGCTTAAAGGACCGCAAGCCAAAGAAGGATACATCCTCGATTTCGAAACCATTTACGATAAGATTCGCGAGACGGTCGAACTCGGAGGCACCGGCGTTCTGATGCAGGGTGGATTGCATCCCGACCTTAAGATCGACTGGCATGAGCAGATGCTAAGCGGCATTAAACAGCGCTTTCCGAAGATTCACCTGCACTGCTATTCGGCTTCAGAAATCATTGCGATTGCCGAGTACAGCTCACTGACAATTCGCGACACGATTGTTCGCCTGCGAGAAGCGGGACTCGATTCCATACCCGGCGGCGGGGCCGAGATTCTCGACGATGAAGTACGCTACAAAATCGCCCGTCTCAAGTGCCTCACCAATGACTGGCTGGACGTGCATCGCACCGCTCACAAACTTGGAATGCGGACGACTGCGACGATGATGTTCGGCGTCGGAGAAAAGTACGAGAACCGCGTCAATCATTTTCAGCGGCTTTATGAATTGCAGGAAGAGACTGGCGGCTTCACGGCGTTTATTCCGTGGAGTTTCCAGCCCTCAAATACTGCCTTAGGTGGCCGTCACTGGGACGAAGCTACAGCAGTCGAATATTTGAAGACGCTGGCAATCTCACGGCTCTATCTTTCGAACTTCCTCAACGTGCAGTCGAGCTGGGTCACACAGGGTTTGAAAGTCTGCCAAATGGGATTGCGTTTTGGCGGAAACGATGTGGGCTCAGTAATGCTCGAAGAAAACGTAGTGAGAGCTGCGGGTGTGACGAACTGCACAACAGAAGAAGAATTGCGGAGAATTATTCGCGATGCAGGATTCAAGCCAGCCCAGCGGGATACGTTATACCGGCAATATTTCCTGAACTAGCAGCCAAGTTTCAGTAAAATGAAAACGGCCTCAAATCGAGGCCGCTTTCATGTGTTCCATTGAAGATACACAGCACTCCGCCAATGTCATTAGTAGTATTGATCTCTCATGTGTAAAAAGCAATATTTTCTGCAAAAAATCCAGCTCTCCGCCGCGCCGGATTTCCCGTTTTGGCACTTGACGCGATTTCTCTTCATCAAGGAATGGACCTGGCGGGATTTGAACCCACACCTGCAACATTTGGCGGAGTGCCGTGCTGCCGTTACACCACAGGCCCACAAGGCGAACTTATCTGTGGTTGTATGTAAAAGCACGGTTGCCCGTCACATTCCGAGTTGAAGCAATTTCAATTCGGGAAAAGCGGTTGCGGAGGACAGGCTCGAAAGATACCTAAACTGCAACCGTGACTGACGTTTCGGTTCGCGTCACAGGGCGATAAAGTGTATCGCGCTCAATAGGTTCGCGACCTGCTTCACGAATGAGGCGGATTAAATCCTGACGCCGCATCCCTTGTGGTGTTGTTGCCCCGGCGTCGTGATAGATTTTTTCTTCTATTACGGTTCCGTCAACATCGTCTGCGCCGAACCGCAAGGCAATCTGCGCAATCTTTGACGTCATCATTTGCCAGTAAGCTTTAATATGCGGGAAATTGTCGAGCACCAAACGGCTGACTGCAATCTGCTTGACGTCGAGCATCCCCGTGGTTTTTGGCAGATGCTGTAACGCGGTATTTTCGGGATGAAAAGCTAACGGGATAAATGTCTGGAAACCACCAGTTTCGTCCTGCACGGCACGCAGCTTGAGCAGGTGATCGACGCGATCTTCGTCATTCTCAACGTGTCCATATAACATTGTGGCATTGGATCGGAGGCCGATCTGATGCGCAAGTTTTGCTGTTTCCAGCCACTCGCTGCCGTCGATTTTGTGATCGCAAATGATGTGGCGCACGCGATCCGCAAAAATCTCGGCTCCCCCACCAGGCAATGAGTCTACTCCAGCAGCTTTCAAAGCTTCGAGAGTTTCCTTGATCGATAATTTTGCCCGCTTTGCAAGATATGCAACCTCAACCATGGTGAAAGCTTTTAGATGGACCTGAGGGAAACGCTGCTTCAACCCTGAAACCAGATCGAGAAAATATTGAAACGGCAGGTCAGGATGGAGGCCGCCTACAATATGAAATTCCGTTACCGCCTCACTGTAACCAGAGGCGGCAGTCTCGAAAGCTTCTTCCAGCGCCATGGTGTAAGAACCGTGCGCGTCTTTTCTGCGTCCGAAAGCGCAAAGGCGGCAAGCAGCTACACAAACATTCGTAGGATTGATGTGGCGGTTGACGTTAAAGTAAGTCTTATCCCCATGAAGGCGTTCGCGCACAGAATTGGCCAGCCAACCTATGGCTAAAATATCGTCAGTGCGGTATAGGGCCAGAGCGTCGTCACTGCTTAACCGCTCGCCAGCAACAACCTTTTCATAAATAGGCTGGAGGCGCAGATCGTCGGTTTGAAAAGAATGTGGCATCAGCTTTGATGATACCGCAGGGTTGTGGCAGTCACAACGTTATCGCTTTAGCGGTAGTGCCTCAAATTACAACGTCAGCGATCGATAACGAGTGAGTCACACCTTCGCGTACTTTGCGGAATTTCTTAGGGACTTGCGTTAGAGGTTTTAAGACTATAACCGCCAAGAACACAAAGAAAAACTAAAGTACGCAAAAAGGGCCATGCTGGTTTTAGCTGATAGGAGTATTCTTCGGGAAAATAACTGTCAATTTCAAATTGAGCCACTATCGCTTTAGCAACAAGTCTCCCGCTATAAATCCAAAGAACACGACTGAGATCACGCCGTTCATGGTGAAAAAAGCCGCATTCAACTTGCTGAGGTCATCCGCCTTCACCAGGGAGTGCTCATAGGCCAATAATACTGACACAGCGAGAACACCGATCATAGCAAGCTTTCCGAGCCCGAAAACAAAAACCAGACTGAGAAGCAAAAGCAACATCACAATGTGGAAGATTCGGGATATCCAAAGAGAGTTTCTGATTCCAAAATACCGAGGAATGGAATGCAGTCCCGTTTGCAGATCGAAGTCATAATCCTGACAGGCATAAAGAACGTCGAAGCCGCCTACCCAGAACGTAACCGCCGCGGTTAGCAACAGAATGCGTGGATCAAAACTTCCACGCACTGCGATCCATGCGGCTGCGGGAGCGATTCCCAAAGCAAATCCAAGCACTAGATGAGACCACCGCGTAAAACGCTTTGTGTAGGAATAGAGCAATAAGACGGCTAATGCTAAGGGTGAGAGCAGGAAAGCTAAATGATTGAGCTGCCACGCTGCCAAGACCAATATGCCGCTTGAAACAATGACAAAGGTTGCAACAAAGCTCGTTGTTAAGCTGCCTGCAGGAAGAGCACGGGTTCGCGTTCGTGGATTGGCCGCGTCAATCGATGCATCGGCTAAACGATTAAATGCCATAGCAGCGGAACGCGCAGATACCATCGCCACGATGATCCACGTTAGTTGGTGAACTGTGGGAAGACCATGAGCAGCAAGCATGGCCCCACAAAGAGCGAACGGGAGAGCGAAGATGGAATGCTCCCACTTGATCATCTCCAGTGTCACACGCAGATTATGAAACAGAGTCACAAGGTAATTGTAAAGCAGGCAAGAATGGGTTGGCTTAAAGCAGTTACCAAGTCGAAGAATACCCCTCTACACCGATGAGTGGAACGAAGCGGCAATTCTCAAGTCCTGCGACTATCGACTGTCCATCCTGCTTTCGAACCAGCTTCAACTCCTGGACCTTTGCTGGACCAACTGGAATCACCATTCGGCCACCTTCCTCCAATTGCTCGAATAATACTTTGGGAATTCGCGGGGCAGCAGCAGAAACAATAATGCGGTCAAAAGGCGCGTGTTCCGGCAAACCTTTACTTCCATCGCCAACTATCACATCGATGTTCCTATAACCCAAGCTCCCCAGTTTAGCCTCAGCGGCGGTAGCCAAAACAGAATGGCGTTCCAACGAATAAACATACCGCCCAAGTTCCGCGAGTATTGCAGTCAGATATCCAGAGCCTGTACCGATCTCTAACAGCGTGTCGTTAGGTGTGATTCTTAATGCGTCGAGCATGAAAGCTACGATGTAAGGTTGGGAGATGGTCTGGCCTTCACCAATAAGAATTGGATGATCTTCATAGGCTTGAGCGCGAAGTTCCTGAGATACAAATTCATGGCGGGGCACACGAGCCATAGCTGCGAGTACACGCTCATCTAAAATCCCGCGTTTGCGAAGCTGCGCGTCCACCATGGAGTAGCGTTCGGTCTCGAATGAGTCAGCAAAGGTGGGAGTCATACAATACTCAAAAAACACGTTGAAAATAATCTACAAAACTATTCTATCTACTTTTTCCGCCGCCGGATTCTCACATAGAAGCTCACAATCCCGTTCTGATCCCGGAGTCCAACAACAGAAACATTGCTGGAAATGTTGTACACACCTTCAATAATCTGCTGCGAGGTCTGCGAAATATCAGTGCTATATGTGAGTGTTAGATTATCTTTAACCTGCTCTTCGATTGTCACCGCTGGAGAATTAGTTATGGGGGAGGTAACCGTCTGAAGTCCATGCGGGTCGAATCTTATGTGGCTTACGCCAAAGAGACGCTCCGCACGATTGCTGACCGTGGCATTCAGAGCGGCGGATAAGATGGCATTCGACGTATCCTGGCTAAAACTTGATTGTCCGCTCTGCTGTTGGGCGGCAGTCTGGGACGACTGCGTTGTTACGCCAAACGCCAGAAGCGCAACAATGTCTGCGGTGGGCAGAGGCGGCTCGGAACGATACGTTAGGCTCAGGGTGTCTACTTTTCCATTGAGATTAAGTGTGACGTCATAATCGCGGACATGGGTGGAAGCCTGTAAATCGACAACAGGTGTAGTCGCAACAGGATTTGTAAAGGTCACATCGCCACGCTCTAAATGATATTTGTTGCCATTGAAGTAGGCTTCGCCTTCGATTACATCAGCTCTGCCAAGCAGCACGGCTTTGGCTGCGGTGCCTCTCACCTGCAAATCAGCATCTCCCGAGAGCCGGACTACCGCTGTTTGCATCTGTAACTCTGGTGTGGTGACGACGTGCACATTCAGGCGCACTCGATTGAGCAACGGGTTAGTTTGCGGCAAAGCGGTGGTTTGCGAGGTGCGCGCTAGATATGCTCCAAAATCAAAACCGGGAGTGATCGCCAATTTATTAATCGTAATGTCGCCGGAAAGGGTTGAAGCCCTGGATGTACCGAGCCAATGTAGGTCAGCATCCGCCGTTGAGCTCACTCCCGGAGGATAACGAAGCCGCACGCCACGCCCCTGTACCGTAAGATCGAAGCTGAGTTGGCGATTATACGCAGTCGCATTACCACCAAATGTCATCACCCCGCCGCCAGTGTGCGCCGTCAATGTTTCGATCTGCACTCGATTCTGGTTGAATATCAGTGTGCCATTGAGATCGCTCAGGGCGCTGGGCAAATCGATGTGCGCGATAGATCCATTCGCGATCTTCACCGTCCCCTGCATGGTTGGCTTGGAAACTGTTCCCGCAATCGCGCCATCGACTGTTACCGTTCCAGAAGAAGTAAAGTCGGGGTTGAAACCTTGAATTACTTGCAGATCGACATTGCCTTGCGCATGAAAATCAATCTGCTTCTCTCCTATTAGCTGCACGGAACCTTTAGCCGACAGATTGGTATTTTCCCCAACAAGATGTAGCTGGTTAATCCGGAAAATTTGATCGGAAATCGAGAACTGCACTGCCCCATCGTTGCGTACTTTAACATTTTCTAAGTCCGCGAAGAGGTCACTCAGATTCCCCGTCAAGTTGAGTTCTAGAGGCCGTCGCATGGGTCCTTGCAGCCGCAAGTCGCCCGCGATTGCTGAATGCCCCGTAATCTTTGTTTCGAGATAGGTTCTCAGCAAATAATCCATATTCAAGTGATTAAAATGCATATCAAGGGTGGCCGGCCAGTCTCCTCGCAAAAGCACGTCACCGTCCATGAGGAGTTCGGAATCTTTAAATTGCGAACGTCCAGTAAGGTGAAGTTTGGCGCCTTCAGTGACACCGGTGATTGTGAAGTCTCCCGCCTTGTCATGATCAAAAGCAAGATTTCTCAATTTAAATTCCGCATTGATAATGGGCTCGTCGAGAGTGCCCGAGCTATGCAGAGTAAAGTCCATGCGCCCTGCTACCTGCACCCGAGTAACCTGTAATTGGGGAACATGAGCGAGATCAAAATTGGTTCCAACGAGATTGACACGGAAAGCCCGTGTAGCTGGAACATATGTGGTGGCGCCGGAAACACGCACATCGCCGCTCGCCAGTGTTGCGTCTGACAGTGACATTTGGCCGCCACCTAACGTGATATTCGCGCTTAGACGATCAACATCATGGCCCGCGATAACAGCATTAGTAAGCTGAATTTTCCCATCTGCATGAGGATCTGCCCTGGTACCTTGAGCGTGTAATGACAAACCCATGCTGCCCTTTACAGGGTGGTCGTACCCGAGAAGATTAAGAAATTCGCTTATCTCTCCGCCTTGTATGATTAAACCAGCGCTGAATGGATTGCCCGCCTCGAAATTTCCGTTGGTCAACGTGGCGTTTAGATCGAAATTGAGTGACTCCCTCCCGTGGTGAAGTGTGCCGTTTCGAACGATTAAACCATGCGGCGAAAAACGGACTTGCCCCGCAAGAGAATCCCAATGTTGAGGAGTGACCGGCGTTTTTGAAGATAGGCGGATCAGCGAATCAAAGTTTTGCGCTTGGAAGTTACCCACGAAAGTAATATCCGAAATCTTACCTACTGCGGTTCCATCGAATGAAGCCGCGCCTTGCAGCCTTGCAGGAATATGGGCAGAACTGCCGTATGCATTCAAAAATTGCTGCCACTCTCCAAGATCGGTTGTGTTGATCGATAAATGGAGGGGGGTGTTCGACGCAAACACGCCAGATGCTCGAATTTGTGTAGCTCGCGTGTTAGCAACAAAATTGGTCAGTTCAATCTCGCCCGAACCGGCGTGGTAAACGGCGTGAGTTGCCCCACTGAGGGGCATTTGGCCGTATGAAAGATGAGCGGGCGGAGTTACATCCAATGCGATTATCGTTTCTGCAGCACGATACGACCCTTTCCAGCGTGATTCGAGGTTGCCGTTCGCGTTCCCGGCAACTACCAATTTTTTAATAGGATGTCGATCGTTCGACACTGCCGCAATCATCTCGGCAACGGCGAGATCTTTGAACCGGAGGCGAATAACTCCATTCGCCTCTTCCAATTTCTTCGCCTTTTGATGCTTCGTAGGTATGGTTGAACTCCCCCAATTATCAATTACGGCATCACCCGCTACAGCACCGCCCATTACTCTGGCATCAATCTGTGAAAGGCTGAATTGTTTTGGAGTCAAAGCATATTGAGCGCTTACATCTGAGTTATGTGAATCGACGGAAGCATCCTTCCAATCAAGATTCTCTAAACGAAACTTGCCGCTGGTCCTAAAATCTTCTTCGGACCAATTACCACTTCCATTCGCGTGAAACACTCCGCGACGCACTTCTCGTCGACGCGCAACAGCCCAAAGCTGGGCAACATCGATGTTCGCTTCATAACTTCCCTCGAATTTAGGATGTTCAAAGTTCTGCAGCCTTCCACTTGCTTCCAGATGCGAGTGCTCTCCAGTAATTTTTAGCGACTTAAGGTCGAGATTATTGCGGCCAAGAAAAAAATGGGCTTCCGCCGTCCAATCAACCGGACGATAATTTGCAATCTTAGCTTCAGCCTTCCCCAACAGGAGGTTGACCACATAGTGAGTATGCAAAAGCGAATAGCTCATGTCCGCTGAGATATCGTTAGCTACGAAGTCGAGGGGAATTTCTTCGTTCTGCCAGAGCAACTCGCCACGTCGAACTTCGAGCCGACTTACTGCAAAAGAAAATAGTCGTTGAATAGAGGCTTTCGCTGAAGCTGGCTTCAAGGGCAGCGAAGGCTGGTTCGTGCTGCCATCAGGAAAAAAAACGACATGTACAACAGGATGGTCGAGCAGAATGGACTGAAATCCAAATTCGGTACTCAGAGCGGAGATTATTTTGACTTGCGCAACCAGGCGATCGACATGTGCATAAGGAACTTGGTTTGCAGCTTCGCATCCGTGAATCGTGAGATCGCGAATTTCTATTTGAAAATGGAACGGAACGGTATGAATGCTACCAAGTTCAACCTTGCCACCTGTGACTCGCTCCAATTCATTAACCAACCTACGACGCACCGTCTGTTGAAAAGAGTCAGTAGTGGCATACCAACCTAATCCGGCAAGAATTACTATTCCCATACCAGCTAGCGCCAGTAGGTACTTCCCGATCTTTCGCCGACGCGGCTTCGCGCCGGAGTCCGTCATTGCGCGCTGCCCTCAAGCGACGATGGGGACTCGGTTCGAATCTGACTTCCCGAGCGCAGGTTTTGCAACCATGCCACTAGCATCTGATCCATTTTCTTCTGCGTGAGCAGTTCCTTGATCTTCGGTGTCACCTCAGCAAGTGGAACTTCTCTGGCTCCAGATTGTCGTAATTGGGGCAGCAGTTCTTGGTTGTAATAACTTTCAATGGTTTTCGGGTCGATGTCGATCGAAGGACGGAGATGAGCGTCGATCAATCGCATGACATCAATTTCTGCAGCAACTCGCTTTCTGAGTTCATCCTCGCTAAGACCATAGCGAGTTAGCGCCGAATCCCAGCTTTGCTCTGAATCTTTGGGATATTGTTTTCTGATTTCATTAATCCGCACTTGCACTTCCTGGTCGGTAGCATGCTGAAACTCAGCAGAATGCATCTGCTCACGTAGCAATTCCTGATCCACTAATCGATCAAGGGTAGCCTTACGATCTTGCGGCGTGAGCTGATCTAGCGATTTATTCGATGTAAAGGCGTCGAATCGAATTGCGTCATCCCAATCACTTTGCAGAATGATATGGCCGTTCACAGTGGCCACAATGCGGTCGAGGATATCGCCAGCATCAGCCAAAGGGGCATGCGCTGAAAATAGTAATCCCGTTAAAAGAAACAATAATATCTTCTTAACCATCAAAAGCTTTGTCCAATACTGAAATAAACGTTGAAATGGGTCAGTTGTTTCGTTCCATCAAAATTATTATTGACAAAGTTCGGATACACCGGTGGATTCAGGTTATATCCAAAATCAAAGCGGATCGGTCCCACCGGCGTTTTGTAGCGTACACCAACGCCAACTGCATGAGAAATGTAGTTATAGCTGCAATGCAGTGCAGTCGATGGGTTTTCACATGTCCTCTTGTCCTGGTGCCAGCGCAAAAGACTATGGTACATGTCGGTGCCATCCGTGAAAACGTTTCCTGCATCATGGAAAATAGCAAAGCTCATATTGTTCTGAACAAACGGCAGTGTAGATGGGGGAAATCGGAGCTCTACGTTGTTCAAAAATAGCGCGCTGCCACCAAGCGGGGACCCGGTAAGTGGATCGCGAGGCCCAGCCTGATTTAACCCGAAACCCCGATCAGAGTTGCCGCCTCCCGAAAAGAACCTTTCGGCCAAAGGAAGGCAATTCAATGGGCCGGTGCTTGGACACGGCTCGCCAGGTTCAGGAAGGATCGTGTTCCCAAACAGATTCTCTACTCCGATGCGTACGGAACGAGCCAGAACAAACTTTCTCTCCGTTAGACGATTCTTGCCGAAAGCATAGTAGGTGGAGTTCTGCACGAGAATATGGCTGAAATCGGCTTGAGAACCAAAGTAGCTCGAAGCGACACCAGCATCAATCGTGTTGTAAGTACCCTTGGTGGTTTCAAGGTCATTGTCACGGGTATTGCGGATGTATGCAAAACCGGGCTCCCCGACTCGCACCGGAAGCGAAAGAAGCGGGATCAAATCGGTGCTGATTGCTATGTTACTGGCTTTTACCCGGCGATATGTAAAGCGATAAGCCATGCTACTGGCTTTGCTTAGAGTTTGCGCGGCTTGAAAAGTGCCCTCAAGCCGTTGCGAGGTAAACGTAGTTACATCCACGGAGTTGTCGTAAAAAGCTGTAATCGACAACTTCCACGCTGGACTGTTAAACCAGCGTGGCGCGTCGTAGCTAATCAGCCCACGTTGCTGCAGACTACCTACACGTGAATCAAAAGTAATGGTGTGGTCGCGCCCCCTAAAGTTCAATCGTGTAATCTGCAAGGACACCAGTGGACTAATGCCAGTTTTTCCCTGTGCCGGACCACCACCCCCAACCTCTGGCTGCCCAGTCTGGAATTCGAAACCGCCGCCGTAATTAAAGGTATACCTTTTGGCTTCTTGCACTTGGACTAATACATTTTTAGCCGGCTCGATGCCATCCGGGTTCTGCACTGCTGTATCCACCTGACTGAAAATACCTAAATCGTAAAGCTGTTGCTGAGTCTTCAACATATCCACTTGGCTTAGTGGATCTCCAGCCTTCATTTGCAACTCGCGCTCAACTATCAATGGATGTGTAAAGTTGAGACCCGAAACTAGCACATCATCGACCGATACCTGTTTCCCTTCATGAATCGTAAAAGTCACATCCATGCGGTTAGGTTGGTCCGGACTCGGCTTTGCCGAGGCTTCAAATGTGGCATTGGGAAATCCTCTATTGAAGTAATGGTTGAGGACTGACTCTCGATCCTGTGAAATGTTAAATTCTGAAAAAATCTGGCCTTTAGCGGTGTTTATGTAGGGAGTGAGTTGTTCTTCGGAGAATGCGTTGTTCCCGACGACATGAAAGTTTTCGACTAATGTCTGCGGACCTTCGTCCACTTTCAAGAAGACCGCCAGATAATTTTCTTTGCCACGGTAATCATCTTCGACTTCGGTTGAAACCTTTACCTGATCGAAACCGTTTGCTTGATAAAGATTTTCGATCGCCCGTACGTCCGCACTGAGCAGACCTTGGCTATACCTTCCCAGGGATAAGAATCGATCCGCGGGCTGCACTTGCATTCGGGAACGCAGCAATTCATCGCGAAAATATTTATTGCCTGCAATCTCAACCTTCAGGAGTTTATGTCTCGCACCTGCATTCACGTCATAGATAACTTGCAAAAGGTTCTTTGCCGGGTCAGAGTGCCGCTTTAATGTAACTTGCGCCTCGAAGTAGCCGCGATCCTGAAGATAGTTAAGGAGATTCCTTCGACCCTCATTTAAGAGATCGTCATCCAGTGCATCCTCCTCATATACAGGAACGTTTTGCTTCACTACACTGCGTTTCAGGTGAAATCCCTCGACGATAATGTCGACGGTCGGTCCGGGGTCGATCTGTAGGCTGTAATCCACAGCATTGGCGTCTGGTCGATACAATTGGCTGGCAAGCGTCACTTGGGCTAACCAATGGTTGCGCTTTTGATATCGCTTTCGCAGGCGATCCAAGGCAGTGGTCACACGCTGCGCCGTGACCAGATCGCCAGGATGCAAACCCGCTATGTCCTGGATCTGCCCCTCGGAGTAAAAGTGACTGCCCGTCACGGTGACTTTTCCGATTTGCGCTTGTGGACCAGGACGTATGTGGAATTTGACGCCGATCTGCTGAGTATTTGGATATTTCTCTTCCTCCGCGCTCACCGTTGACCGATAGTAGCCATTCTGTTCCATTAATTGTTTGATATTCGACAGGGCGCGATCAAGCCTCGGCGGCGTGAAGAGTTCCCCTAACTGCAGCTTGGAAGTATTCGCAATTTGAGTGGTTGTTGGCCGCACAGTCGTACCATCTACGGTGACCTCACCAATAAAGTAGTTGGGAGTTGTGATGAAAGAAAGGATTGCTGCACTGTCCAGGGTCCTCTCAGCTTCGGCCCGTATATCCGCAAAGCGGCCTGTTGCGTACAACGTTTGTATGCTTTGGCGAAGACGTTCGCGGTCGAGAGGCTCACCGGCTTTTTGTGGAATCAGCCCTTTCAGGACTGCCTGGTCTTTTTCAGTACCGGCATTTGGAAATTTTATGTCTTTAACTTCGAGGCCCTGATACGCAAATTCAGTGTCGAGCGCTGCCGGAGCGGGAATTTCCGGGCTTGTCTCTTGCTGAGTTGCGGGAATCCTTTCATTGTGCAAGGTACGACCGAATGCCAAAATATTAAATGCGCTCGCGAGCATGATCATGATCCACAACAATACTCGCGTTAAACCCAATCGATCTCCTCATCACAGGCGTTAGCGTTCATATGGTTCGATGACCGCGTATTCAGCATTGTTGTATTCGGGTTCGGGAACTCAGCGCACTCTATAATAGCGGGTTGCAGCATTAAAATTGGTGATGTCTTTGGAACCAACCTTTACATCGGACGAAAGATATTCGAGACAGGTGCTTTTCCCTGGAATCGGAACGAAAGGCCAGAACAAACTGGCTGCAGGGCGCGTCGCTATAGTCGGGTGCGGCGCGACAGGCTCGGCGATAGCATCGCTCCTTTCCCGGGCCGGTGTGGGCACGATCCGCATCATTGACCGTGACTACGTGGAACCTAGTAATCTGCAACGGCAATCACTTTTCGATGAAGCAGATGCGGCTGAATCGCTGCCTAAGGCAATTGCGGCGAGCAGAAAGATTGGCGCCTTTAATTCAAAGATCGTTGTCGAACCGATCGTGTCGGATTTGGTTCCTTCCAATATCGAGGAGCATTTAGATGGATTGCAGTTGATTCTTGACGGAACGGATAATTTCGAAACTCGTTACTTGCTCAACGATTATGCGGTTAAGAATTCGAGGCCCTGGATCTATTCCGCCGCAGTAGGCAGCTACGGATTAACTTTAAATTTTCTGCCTGGCCAAACTGCATGTCTCGCCTGCGTTTTCCCGGACTCTCCCCGCGGCACGGTGGAAACTTGCGAAACCGCTGGGATTTTGAACTCTGCAATCAATTTAATCGCTTCCATCGCGTCTACCGAAGCGATCAAAATATTGATCGGAGCTGAAGACAAAGTACGGCGCACTCTGCTTTCGTTCGATGTTTGGGAAAATAAGCAGACGGAAATTTCGGCCGCCAAGCCAATCCCCGAATGCCGGGTTTGCGGCAATAAAAAATTTATCCATTTGGCAGGTGAAGGTCGGCCGCACATTACGTTATGCGGACGCAATTCAGTGCAAATTCATGAACGAAATCGTCCGGTCGATCTCGCAGAGATGAGCAACCGCTTGTCGCCACACGGGGTCGTCCGGAGAAACGACTTCGTCCTGAAGTTCTGGCACGAACCCTACGAGATGACCTTGTTCCCCGATGGACGAGCCATTATCAAAGGAACCACCGACAAGGCTATGGCTCGAAGTTTATATGCCAGGTTTGTAGGAAGCTGAAGATAAAGGCCCGTTGGCTACCGAACCCTCGGCACGAATACAAATTCAACCCCGCCATTGATACTTCGACCTTGCATAGCAATTCCTGGAATTTCTTGATAGGTAGTATCACTCAAATTTGACAATTGAAGGAAGGGCCGAATCGTGCCATTACTCCGGCCCACGGCCAGATCCCAAATTGCGTAAGGATCCTGCCCAACTCTTTGTGTCACCCCGACTCGGGTGCGAAGGCTCATGATTTCCTTGACCTGCCCGGACCAGGAAATCAGCGCATTGTGTGTTGGATAGTTGAAGACGTATTTCGATGTCAGCTCCGGCTGGACCTGCTGGCTTGCTTCGAGCGCCGTGTAGGCTAGTTGTACGGTTTGAGATTTGGGTAATCTCACCCATACGGCGGTCTCGACACCAGTAAAGTTGATATGAGGGATATTAACCGCTTGCCACGGAAGATCCGGAGAACCCCGTACGTAGTCGATGTCGTCCTGCTCGCGTCGATTAAACACAGTGAGTTGGGTCGAGATTTTTGTCCCTAAGTTCCATTCGGGTCCTGCTTCAAAACTCCATGCGGACTCTGGTTTCAGCAAAGGATTGCCAAGGTTTGCAGGATCACTGTAATAAAGATCGGTAAAGGTCGGTAAACGAAAGGCACGGCTGGCGCTGGCACGCAGCTTCAGTCCGCGGCCAACGCTCGCGCTGCCCGCCAATGTAGGAGCAAATTCCGTCCGTCCTCCGCTAAAGATTTCTTCGCGTGCTCCCAATGACAAAAACAAACGATGCAGCGATTGAACATCAAAGTTCACATATCCAGAGCCGCGGTTGCGGGCATGATGACCAAGATTGTTGCTATCGATTTCATCGCCGTCGGCGTTTAAGCCATACGCAACGATGAAACTGTGTCCTAATGTCGATTTACGCCGCGCGTCTGCCTGCCAGCTCTGGCTGATATGGTTGTTTTCATAAAGCGATGGATCATCGCGCACCAGCACAAACTCATCCGAATGCCGCCTATATCCAAAAGCAAGGTCCGTGTCTTTACCAATAGTTTGCGAGATTGAAGCAAACCAGCTTTTGGTACGCTCCCAGGACGGAAAATCTCCATAAAACTGATCTGCCCCAAAGGGCCGATCACTGCCTGCCAATAAAATATCGGTCGCGCCTAAGGCAGTTTTAAAACGAGTCTCGGATGAAGCCGCGTTGCTTTGGTAATCACGGTCAAATTGAAACCCACTCGATGCATCACGATTTGCCGTCGCCTGCTCAGAAAACCATCGGCCAAGGTAGGACACATCCATACCTTGCTGATTAAAACCAAAATTGCCAAAACCGATTCGACTGCGGATTTCAGTTCGAGTCGGCGCACCTGTAATGAAGTTCACGGCACCGCCCAATGCATCTGCTCCATATAACGTGGAGCCAGCCCCGTGGAGTACTTCGATCCGTGTGATCGCTTCCAGTGGCAAAGGTATGTCCATATCATGATGCCCGCTCTGGGCGTCATTGATTCGCAGCCCATTCAATAGAACCAGGGACTGCTCAAACGTGGCTCCCCGAATC
>Ga0070741_10000562_pt1 | contig 130009 bp, 94 predicted proteins | sample Coa_R1_4_FD_66440 | JGI IMG/M metagenome (GOLD analysis project Ga0070741, IMG submission 66440) | Surface soil microbial communities from Centralia Pennsylvania, which are recovering from an underground coalmine fire - Coalmine... | ecosystem: Environmental > Terrestrial > Soil > Unclassified... | reverse complement strand
TCTCCGGGAAATACATACGATCGTTTTTACGGACATGCCCCCGGAAAACCCGAAAAACAAACCCAAAACTGTAACCCATGTCTATGCGCACTTTGTTACCCATGTCTGTGCGCGATGCCCTTCCGCACGGGCACCAGCCGGAGGCAAGGGATTTGAAATTTGAGATTGATGAACCCAGCGCAAGGACCTGCCGGAGGCGCGGAAGATCCAAGATCGCAAGATCCAAGGTCCAAATCAAAACGCGAATCCGACCGAATCAAACCGAATCAAACCCTTGCCGAGTCCGGGCGGGATGCCCGGGAAACCCGCAGCCGGGTCGGCCGCGATACCACGGAAGGAGTTTGGGGTAGTTTCCACTGTTTCCGATAATTGAGTTGAGCGGGAAAAGCGGCGTTGAAAATCAGGAGGTTATGGAGGATTTGACGATATTGTCCGGTTTTGACGATAAATGATCCGGCCTTGATTCGCCCTTCGGAGTCCATTCATCTTGTCTGTGACCGATTGCAATGAGCCTCACTTCCGCCCAGCAACAAGCGATCACCGCCCGCGGCAATGTCCTCCTCGTCGCCGGCGCCGGCGCGGGCAAGACCAGCACGCTGGTCGCCCGTTGTCTGCATTGCCTGCTCGAGGAACAACGGCCCGCCTCCCTTGACGAACTTCTCCTCGTCACCTTCACCGAGGCTGCCGCCGCCGACATGCGCCGCAAGATCCGCGCTGAATTCGAGCGCCGCCTCCGCGATCTCGATCGCTCCCAACCCGCCGCCGCTCGGGTGGAAAAACAGCTCACCGAGCAGCTCGCCCTCTTCGACGCCGCCCATATCGGAACGCTTCACAGCTTCTGTCTCCAACTGGTCCGCCAGCATTTTTACGAGCTCGAGCTCGATCCCCAACTCGCCGTTCTTCCCGAGGAGGAGGAACGCCTGCTGGCCAATGAAACACTCGAGAAAATCCTCCGCGATCACTACGCCTCCGACAGTCCCGACTCCAAAGCCGTCCAACTCCTCATTCAAACCCAGGGACGCGGCTGGGACCTTCCGATCCGCACGCTGATTCTCAAGTTGCACCATTACAGCCAGACGCTTCGCGACCCTCAAGCCTGGTTCGCCGCCCAAACGGCGATGTTTGAATCGCCGGAGCCCGTTCAGTGGGCCGAATGGCTCGTTGCCGGCGTGCGCGACTGGCGGGACCGCTGGCTCCCGGCGCTCCAATCTCTCTCCACTGATAACACCAAGGCCGCCGAATGCGCCTCCGCCCTTGCCAAGCTTCCCGCCCAGCCCTCCCGCCCCGAATGCGCCGCCGCCCTTGCCTGCGCTTTCGCCGCCGATCAGGAATGGCCCCGCGGCAAGAAGACTATCTGGCGCAAGCCGCTCGACGATTTCTTCGATGAGGCGGCCTTTCTCCATTCGCTCGTCCGCACGGATCGTCCCAGCGATCCGCTGGCAGAGGACTGGAGTTGGGTCCGTTCGCAAATGCTCGTCCTGCTCCGCCTCGCCCGGGAGTTCACCGCCCGCTTCACTGACGCCAAACGTGAACTGGGCATGGTGGATTTCCACGACCTCGAACAATACGCCCTTCGCGTGCTTGCTGTGCCCGACGTTGCGCGGCAATGGCGCGAGAAACTCCGTTTCGTTTTCGTCGACGAATACCAGGACATCAACGACGCCCAGGACGCCATTCTCAAGGCCCTCAGTGGCGAAGGCCCAAAGGCCAACCGTTTCCTGGTCGGCGATGTCAAGCAAAGCATCTACCGCTTCCGCCTCGCCAATCCGCACATCTTCCAGAACTACGTCGCCACCTGGTCCGCCGGGGACGGGCGCATCATCCCGCTGGCCGACAATTTCCGCAGCCGCGAATCCATTATCCGCTTCATCAACTCGGTTTTCGCCGTCCTCATGAGGCGCGAAATCGGCGGAGTCGGATACAATGCGGATGCCCAATTGCGTTTTGGCGACGCTGCCAATCGCCGCGTCCTCAGCCTCGCGCACGATCCCTCGCCTCGCGTTGAATTTCATCTTCGCCTGCGTGGCAGCGCTGACGATGTTGCCCCGGAAGATGGCGCCGACAACACCGCCTGGGCGGAAATCACCAATCTGGAAGACACCGACAAGGAAGCGCGCCTCGTCGCCCTGCGCCTGCGCGAACTCAAGGAATCCTGCCACGCCATCTGGGATGAAGCCACCAAAGCCATGCGGCCTGTGGAATGGCGCGACGTCGCCATCCTGCTTCGGTCCCCGTCGCGCAAGGCCGAGAGCTACGCCAAGGAATTCTCCCGCCTCGGCATTCCGTTGCTGGTGGCACGCGGTGGATTTTACGAGAGCATGGAGATCACCGATCTCCTGAGCCTCCTGCAGGTGCTCGATAATCCGCTTCAGGACCTGCCATTGCTCGCCGTCTTGCGCTCGCCGCTTGTCGGCCTTTCGCTGAATGAGCTCGCCGCGATCCGTCTCCTGCTTCCGCGCGGACATTTCTGGGCCGCATTGCAGCGCAGCCAGACCGTGAAGGAAACTGCGAAGGCCACCCGCTTCAAAGTCGAACGCTTTCTCAAGAGATTTGCCGCATGGCGCCGCCTTGCCCGCCAAGCCTCGCTTTCCCACTGCCTCGAGTCCGTCCTCAGCGAGACCCATTATTCCGCCTGGCTGCTCGCCCAATCCCGCGGCGCGCAGCGCAATGCCAATGTCCAGCGCCTGCTGGGCCTTGCCCGCCAATTTGATCGTTTCCAGCGCCAGGGCCTCTTCCGCTTTCTGCGTTTCATCGAAGCCCAGCAGGCCGCGGAAACCGAACCCGAAGTCGCGCCCGCCTCCGCGGAAAATTCCGTCTCGCTCATGAGCATCCACCAGAGCAAGGGCCTCGAGTTCCCTGTCGTAGTGGTCGCCGACCTCGGCAAGCCCTTCAATCTTTCCGACCTCCGCGCCGACATCATTCTCGACGAACTGTTCGGCCTCTGCCCGCAGGTCAAGCCGCCCCACACCGGCCGCCGTTATCCCAGCCTGCCGTATTGGCTCGCGCGCCAGCGCCAGAAACGCGAGACGTTGGGTGAGGAATTGCGCCTGCTCTATGTCGCCATGACCCGCGCGCGTGATACGCTCATCCTCACTGGCACCATTGCCGCCCGCGAATTCGAGAAACGCTGGCAGGAACCGGGCTCCCTCAACACCACCGCCATTCTCGCAGCGCGCAATTACCTCGACTGGCTTGCCGCCTGGTCCCGCATTTCCGCCGATACGCTGCTCCGTCCGCCCAATGGGGAAAATTCCTTCCTGCGCTGGACGATTTACGAAGATGATCGCCACCTGATCGCGCGCACACCCGCCGAATCCACCGATACCACCCCGGGCGAATCATCATACGAACTCGATCCAGCCCGTTGGCGGCAACTCGAGCAACGTCTCGCCTGGCAATACCCGCACGCAGCCGCGACGCACGCAGCCGCCAAAACCTCCGTCTCCGTGCTGCGCCGCCTTGCCGCAGAGGCAGCCGAGGAATCGCGGCCCCTTTTCCGGTCCACCTCCCGGCGCTCTCGAGCCACGGCTAACTCTGGCGCTGCCAGACTCACCGCTGCTGAAATCGGCTCCGCCCACCACACCTTCCTCGAATTCGTCTCTCTCGAACAGACCGGCACTCTCGCCGCCTTGCAGGCGGAAGCCCGCCGGCTCGCCGACCTGCACGCACTCTCCGCCGACCAAATCGCCCATTTGGATTTTCCAGCGCTTCTCAACTTCTGGCAATCCGACCTCGGCCGCGATATCCGCGCGCAGTCTGCCCGCGTGCATCGCGAGTTGCCGTTCACCGCCCGCTTTCGTCCAGACGAATTGCCGCCCTCCACGCCCGAAGGCAGCAAATCGCTCGATGGTGAGTATGTGGTCGTCCAGGGCGTCGCCGATCTCATGGTTCTTCTGTCCGGGGAAATCTGGCTCGTGGATTTCAAGACTGATGAAGTCAGCGAGCGGGAACTGCCCGAAAAAATAAAAATCTACGAACCCCAGCTAAACCTCTACGCCCTCGCGCTGAACCGCATCTATCGCCTGCCGGTCACCCGGCTTTACCTCCACTTCCTCGCCCTCCACCGCACCGTCCCCCTCCAGTCGCCCGCACTACAGCCCTGAACTGCGGTCGCTTTGCCGTTTATCTGCCGGAGTGCGGCTAGGTCCAATGGACTAGCCGCAGCGATGCCCAATTTCTCCAACGCTCAGATCCTTGGGAATTCGTATCGTCCGCGTTTCCGTGCTGGACGCTGGACACCTTTCGGTCCTAAAGCAGCGTGGGCTCCCTCTCCAATTCAGTCGAAGCCGCATCGCCATTCGCGCCATTCGAGCCATTCACTCCATCAACGTTCGCCACCTCGGTCACCGATTCCTGCGCTGGCACGGCCGGCGCTTCTGACGCAACTTCAGGCGCAATTTCCGACGCAGTCGTCTCCGCAATTTCTTCCACGACTTCCGGCTCAGCCGCCACTGCCTTCAACTGCACCAAAGCAGGACGCACCAGTTGCCCCTGGAACGTGTATCCCGTGGCAATCGTCTCTCCCACCTGCGCGCCTTCCCCCGGTTGGGGTTGGCCCTCGGGAATTTGATGAACCTGCGGATTGAATGCCTCCTCCGCCACGGGCGCGAACGGCGTCAGTCCAATGCGCCGCGCCACATCCCGGCACGCGTTTTGAAAATGTCCCAATTGCTCGATCAAGCCCCGCTGTCCCGACCGCACCGCCGCCTGGTGCAGCGCATAAATGTGGTCCAGCATGCGCACCACCACCTGCAGCCAGTCTCCTTCCGCGCGACGCAACTTCTCCACTTCCAGGCGCAGGTTGGCCTTCTCGGAATCATTCGCCTTCTGCAGAAATGTTGTGAACGCCGCCGCTTCGGCCGCAATCCGCTCCGCAATCTCCCTGGCTGTGCCCACCGTCTTGCCCGATTGCTCCTGAACCATCTGCCATTGCGCAGTCGCCGCTCCGATCTGCGCCGCAACCGCCTCCAGGTTCCGCAGCTTTTCCGTCGCTGAAATCATTTCCTCCGTCTCCGCTCTGCGCACCAGCGCCTGGTATTCCAGGACGTAAGGCGTCACGGCGAGCACCGCTCCCGCCAGGCAGCACACCACAATGGCGCCCACCTCCCAATGCCCCAACCGCAAGTAGCCTTGCAACATCCACGCCAGCGCAAGCAACACGGCGTCGCCCAGGAAAAATGGCCATTTGGGAAGTTTCGGGTCAGTCTGAGTGCTCATATTGCCCGCGAGACTAGCGGCAACCCGCCCCTCAGTTCAAGCGCATCGCGCTTCTCCCGCCGTCACTGCTTCGCCGCGATTGTTTTCGTTGGGATCGGCTCGTTATGCAAGTACGCGAGAAACGTTGTGAAAGTGCGTATGGTCGAGGGGAAGCTTGCCGACGGCGAGGTCATGCTGACCTCCAGCACTCCATCGGGCAATGCGAAAAAAAGCATTTTCGTGGTCAACTTGGTATGGTACACAGTTGCTTGCTCAATAGTAAACGCAGGCGCCCACCCGGCACCCGTGATACTGCCTCCCGGGTCGCGGATTGTGGCATTGGGATAACGATATTGCACATACTGCATCAAATCATCCCGCCGGTCGCCCGCCAAAATGGCTGGATCATTGGTGGTCCATTGCAGGGAAAAGTACCCCTGATAGTTGGGAAGATTCACCTTCACGTTCCTCAGCTTGCGATCGCACATCACCGTCGAATCGCGAGGAGGTAGAAAACTGACCTGCCGGTAATCCGCCTTCACCACGTAATTGGTGAAGTCTCCCATTTCCGGCAGGGAAATCGTGCTCCGATAAAAGTTAAAAGGGATTTCGTCGGCGAGCAGCGTTGTCGCCCACAACATCAGGAAAACGAAGCCGGCTGGAATCCCAATACGTCTCATGACTACCACGTTATGACCTGTGTTGGATCGGCGGTTGGGCTCGCGAATGCCCAATGCACACGGGTCAGGAACCAAAGCATCGGCGTGTGCGGAGGCAGCTTGGTTGGATCATTGAAATTCACGTCGAATGCCCACTTGCGCGTTGGCGGCTTGTAATAACCGCCGGTGCCAGTCCATGGGCCGGTGGCTATCTGGCTGTCGAACAACACCACCATCGAGCCGTTGTACCATAAGTTATGGCCGCTCCAGTCCTCCAACATGCGGGGAAAATTCTCGACTCCCCCACTGTAGCTTGCCGCCGTGGTGGGAACAATCCCGCTGACTATCGCCGTATTGATGGTTGTATCGCCGGTCACTGGCTGGTCTAGGGAATTCGTGCCCCAGTTGTCGTGCCAATTCTTCGAGAGAATGGTAACAGCGTCACCAAGCACCGATGCAGGTCGCGTATTGACCGTGCTGTTGGTATTCGATGAAAAATTAACATTGTTGGTGGTTGTATTATAGTCGCCCAAAATAAACACAGGGTCGGGAGAAGCCACCGTCAGCCCATTGACCGGCAGATTGGTGCCGTTGATTAGTCGCACTCCCAGCTCAACCGGCAGGATGTTTGTTGTGATGACATGCGAAACCGGATTTGTGCTGTAAGTCGGGTAGTTCGTGGAACGAAAGTCGGCAATGTAAACCGTTGCAGCCGCAGTCTGGCCGGCTGGAAACAAGGTTTTTAAAGGATTGGAGGCATTCTCCGCCCAAGTCTTGAATTTTGCCACATCAAATTGAGTCACCATGTTGGTATATTGCTCACGGCCGTTGTAAAACCAGATTGGCGACCCTGCGTTTGTCATCGTAAGGAAATTGGTCCAATCGGTTATCGTCGTCCCGAAGTTATCGAGAAAATATCCGCTATGCACATAAACACCGCTGTTGGAAACGACGATATCAACATCCGCCAGGTTGTAATATCGATTCGTGCCCATTGCTGATGTCGGACTCTCACCGCTTGGCGGGATTTGCAAGACGGCGTACACATTGGTGGCACTGTTATTCGTCCCAATCGGAAGATTAAGGCTCGAAACGCCCGAATCCATCTGGACCCCGGGTGCCGTACTGACAGTGCCAATCGTGCCGCTGTGGTGGGTATCGACATTGGTCATGTAATTATAAATGATGCTGCTCGAGGCGGTCACATCATTCGAAAAACCCAGTGTAACGCTGGAGCCAGGGAAGAGGTAGATGTTCGTGTTTCCATGAACCCTTCCAGTGACGCCCATGTTCACGCCCGGCTCAATCTCCAGGTTCATGTTATAGAAAATGGCGAACTGGAACAGCGGGATTTCATCCAGCCCGATATCCTGCCAGACGCACGCCTTGACCCCCCAGCGGCTGTTGTTCTGCTGGGCCACGGACGCGATCCGATAGGTCGCCCGGCTGCCATTCAGTCCGGCGTACTGCCCGGTCAATGGCATGTTGGTCAACTGCTGGATCCTGCCCACCCAGATTCCCGAACTGCCGTCGGTCGGCTTTGTGAAACTGTAACTGGCCCAATACACATCATCAGTGGACGACGGATACATGCTCGAATACGCGCCCGAGTTCATCGTGCTGTACAAACCCGCATCACCGTTCGCCTTGCCATCATGGTCCATGTGCACGAGCACCTTTTCAGTGGCAGCTTCCGCCGCCGCCGCGGTCTGATAGTATTCATTGTTCCGTGCGTCATTGCGGCACGAGGAGGCAGTCCAGTCCAGCATGGCTGCCAGCATCAGCAGGCTGAGCCCAAGCATGATCATGGTGAGAACGACTATGTACCCCTTCTCCCGCCGATTGGAGGAATGCTGGATGTTCATGGCTAATTCAGAGTCCGTCGCGTGATCCGGGTGTGCAGTTGATAGAAATCGTAGTAGTTCCCCGGACCGATATGGACGATCGGATATTCAATCTGGTAAAATTGCAGTGTCACCCCGATCACCCGGTTGTTCAGGCTGTTGCTGAGGATGTTCCCGTTGCAGTCCTCCGAGGTGAACAGCATGTTGTTGGTAATCGAATGCGACAGGAGTTGTGTCGCAGTGCTCCCGTTGGTGGTGCGCATCAGCTTGGTGAAATTCGTGTTGTAGTTCGAGAAGGCGTCCACCTGGTTGCTGTCGAAGTAATACAGGACCCACGAATTCCAGTCATTCGTGTTCGGGAAAACCTTGATTGCGTTGCCCTGCTGGATATTGGTCGCACCGCATTGGGAGAAATTCGTCAGGTTGGTCGAACTCACGCTTCCAACCTGGATCCGCCAGGCCGAACGGATGTCATCCGTCAGCTTGATGATCGCCTTGCGTGCATCATCATTGGCCCCGAGCTTCACCTTCGTGATCTGGTAAAGGTTGAGCCCGAAAATGTAGCCGTAGATGATCCCGGCCATCAGCATCGTGAACAACGCCGTGGCCACCATCATTTCGGCAAACGTGAACGCCCGCTCCTGGCGCAGCGTGAGAGGATCCGCAGATGAGAGCGAGGGGGTTTTCATTGGTCCTGGTCGGGTGCGCGTATCGTGGCCACAGTGTTGGTAAAGACCGTGGACGACCAGCCATACTGCCGCTGCCACAGCCAGGTTGTCTCCACCTTGATGAACTTGTAGGGGTAATTAAGGCTGTTTGTGAACGTGGTAATTGTCCACTTGTTCGTGGCGTAGATGTAGTTGGTGGAGTTGTAGGGGATATCCAGGATGTTGGTCGTTACGGTCGGAAAATTGTTGGTGATGCAATTGTCGACCGGCTGCCACGGATCCCATTGGGCCGCCCGCGCCTGCTCGATTCCCTGTTGCGCCAGGCTCTGCGCCGCCAGGTTGTACGAGGACCACTCGGCCTGCTGCGCGGATTCGACAAACCCCAGGATCATCCCTCCAAACATGACCACGGAAATGAACAGGGCCACGCAGACTTCGGCCAACGTGAAGCCATCCTGTGCCGTGCGCAAACGCACCCTGCGCCTGCTGTGCAGTTTCGTTCTCATCTTGATCCGACTTTCATGCCTGGCAAAACGACTCTGCCCGAACTCCGTTCAAACCAGGTCCACTATGCGCGATTATCAAGCAACCCATGTGCCAGACAGACCTGCCCAGCGGCCACTACTGCCGCCTAGATCAGGCAACCGTAAATTGGCCCCGTTGCGCCAAGACGGCCCCACACGCCCCGTTTTCAGGGCTTGGACACTGTCCAGTTACAGGACAAAACTGCCCCGATATTCGCGCCCGCCTTTCTGCTCGACGCTGCCGAAGTGCCGGAACAAGATCGCGCGATGCGCGTTTGCGTGATCTTCAATCCCACCGCCAAAGGGGAAAAGGCCCGGCTCTTCCGCCGGCACCTCGATACCATCGGCGCGGAATCCGCCCTCAAGCAAACCGTCGCCGCCGGAGGCGCCCGGCCCCTCGCCGCCGAGGCTGTTCGCGAGGGATTCGAAGTCGTCGTCGCCGCCGGCGGGGACGGCACTCTCAATGAAGTCCTGAACGGTATCGGCGATGTCCCCGACGGCTTCGAACGCGCCCGCCTCGGTGTTCTCCCGCTCGGAACCGTCAATGTCTTCGCCAAGGAACTCGGCATGCCCGCTGGACTGGAACAGGCGTGGGCCGTCATTCGCCAGGGGCACGAAGCCAAAATCGATCTGCCCAGCGTGACCTATCCTGTCGATGGCGCGCCCACAAAACGCTATTTCGCCCAACTCGCCGGAGCCGGTCTCGACGCCCGCGCAATCGAACTCGTGGATTGGGAGTTGAAGAAGAAACTCGGCCCACTCGCCTACGTCTGGGCCGGAATGGCCGCCCTGCGCGCTCCCGCTTCGCGGATCACCGCCGGCAATGGCAAACATTCCGCCACGGGCGAACTCGTCCTCATCGGGAACGGCCGCTTCTACGGCGGCAGGTACCGGCTCTTCCCGCGCGCCGATCTTCGCGACGGGTTGCTGGAAGTCTGCGTATTCCCGCGCGCCAACTGGTTTACGCTCGCGCTCTGCACTCCCATGCTGATCGCGCGCCGCAACCTGCCCAGGGGCGTCGCCGATTGCTTCCGCGCCGGCACTCTTTCACTCACCAGTCCCACCGCCACACCGCTCGAAGTGGACGGCGAAAACATCGGCCACCTGCCCGCCACCTTTGCGATGGAACGCGAGCGCTTGCGGGTGATTACTCCGGAAAAGCTGTCTCCTTCGCCTGAATGAACTGAGGGTTTGGAAAAAAGTGGTGGGTTGGCAGGGACTCGAACCCTGGACCAATGCCTTAAAAGGGCACTGCTCTACCAACTGAGCTACCAACCCATTGGACGCTGCGGAATCGGCCTTCCATTGGCCCAAACGCGCCGCGAAAACTAATCAAGCATGCCACCCGGCGCAAGGCTTTTCCACCGTAAAAGCGAGCGCCCGACATCGTTGGCGAGCACCCCAAGCGCGCCGGCGGAACGCCGCGTTTACGCGGCAGCGGCGACTCCCGCCAGAAAGCGTCGGGACTTGCATTTCGCCCCCGCCACTCCCGAAGGAAAACGAACGTCCGACACCCACTGCAAATATCCTGGTGGCGCATCTCGAATTCCCAAGTCCCGAAAAGACGCCCTTCACACCTGCCGTTCACCTGCTGAACGACTTCGCGAAATCATCCGACGACACCGCCGTCACCTTCTTCTCCTTCTTCGATTTCGCGATCAGTTGCTTCAGCTTCCGCTCGTAAGCCGCCCCGTCCATCGGCAGTTCCACCGTCTTGCCCAGCAGCGACGAGTAAAGAATCGCATTCGCCAGTTCCACCGATTGCAATCCCTGCTCACCCGGCGCGAGCAACGGCGTCCCGTCCAATATCGCATCCACGAAATTCTGCATGAGCACCGCGTGCGGCGCCGTCGCGTTCTCGAACGGCACCTCCCGCTCCTTCGCCGCCGGCTTCATGAACCCCGTCTTCGCCGCCCGGCTGAACTCGGTCATCGGCACTTCGTTCTGCGTGAAATGCAACCGGTCCTTCTCCAGCACCAGCTTGCCCCGCGTGCCCGAAATCTCCAGCCGGTTCGTCCCCGGCGCCTCCCCCGTCGACGTCACGAACATCCCCGTGGCGCCGCCCGGAAATTCCAGATACGCCGTCACATCGTCCTCCACCTCGATATCATGAAAACGCCCCAACCGGCAGAACCCACGCACCCGCGCCGGCATTCCCACCAGCCATTGCAGCACATCCAGGTTGTGCAGGCACTGATTCAACAACACCCCGCCGCCCTCTCCCTTCCACGTCGCCCGCCAGCCGCCGCTCGCGTAATACGCCTCCGTCCGATACCAATCCGTGATGATCCACAGCACGCGCACGATCTCGCCCAATTCCCCGTGCTGAATCAGCTTCCGAATCTCCTCATACCGCGGCTCCGCGCGCAACTGGAACATCCCCGCAAATACCAATTCCTTCCGTTTCCCATGCGCCGCGATCAATCGTTCCGCATCCGCCTTGTGCGCCGAAATCGGTTTCTCCACCATCGCGTGCAGCCCGTGCTCGAACGCCGCGATCCCGAGGGTCGTATGCTGGTAATGCGGCGTTGCAATCACCACCCCGTCCACCTCTCCCGATTTGATCAGCTTTTCTCCGCTCTCGTAAATCTTCAGGCCCGGATACGTCTTCGCCAGTTCCGGCGACCTCCCCGCCAGCGCCACCAATTCACACCGCGACACCTTTCCCGCATTCAGATAACTCGCGTGATGCTTCCCGATGTTGCCGATCCCGATGACACCCAACCGAACTTTGTCCATGCGCCGAAGTCTAGGCCACCAACGCCCGATTTCAATTTGAGAATTGGAACTCACGCGGTCCAACAACCAGTGGCATGAATCCTCTGCCCGAATACCGGCAATTACGTCGACCACAAAACTTTTTATTTATCGGCCAATACTGGTCATTACCCTTTTCCCTTTTCTTCAACCCCTTGGACACGAACTGCTTGTTGCCGGCGGGAGTTTCCAATCAGATCGGAAATTCGCCCCCGGGTTTCCGCTCAATCGGAAACTGACCCGTGTTTCGGAGGCATCCCCGGGGAAGCGACACTCTCGAATCGCCGCCCCCAGGGTCGTGTCGGCCGCCAACTTTATCGGAAACAGTGGAAACCAGGTGATATCACCCTCGGAGCCCGCGGACTCCCGAAAGAGTCGCCATGGTAGGGCGTCCCGATATATCGGGATGCGCGCCGCCGAATCGCCCACGGGCCAGCCAACCCGCAAGCGCTTCCGCAGGCGACTTCCCGACCACGCATCGCTCGGCTGAGCCTGTCGAAGTCCCTGCATCCCACATCGGAATTACTGGATTGTCAAAAAACACTCAGGAGGCATTTGCTGAAAACTTGAAACTGAACACTTCAGTTAGGCCCATTTGCGTCAGTCCGTCCCGAACGCTTTCGGGGTTCGCATCTTCAACAAATATTTTTATCGGAAAATGTGGATATTATCGGACAATCTTCCGCTACCGCCGATATTTTGCCCCACCCTCTTCCCCTCGGGGGAGAGGGCAGGGTGAGGGGGCGTATCGGCGCATTTGCGGACTAATCGCGCATCCTGCATCAGCCTACCTTCGCGGCCGAAACGCCCGCAGGCTTCGCCGTCCCAAGAGACTGGCCCACCCGCAAGCGCTTCCGCAGGCGACTTCCCGATCACGCATCCCACATCGGAATTACTGGATTGTCAAAGAACACTCAGGAGGCCATTTGCTGAAAACTGAAAACTTGAAACTGAACACTTCAGTCCGTCTGGTTTGTCCTCCTGTCACCGCTTCCGGCATACGCTGGGCCCTTATTTATTCAGCCCTGGCGACAACCCGTTTGACGGTCGACTGCCAACGCGGAAATCCTTAGCACACCACCCCGCCAATTTCAAATCCGGATTCTTGCCGTCGGCACCCACAACACGACCCATCTACGATTTCATTGTACAGCTACCTACATTCGAGCAGGGCGTCCCGATATATCGGGATGCGCGCCGCCGCATGCCTTATGCGCACTAAAACGGCCCACATGCCAACCCACATATTACCCCCCTCTCCAAACAAATCGTGCCGTCGTTCTGTCCTCCGCCGGCCCGCATCAACGAAGATTCCGAATGTCGAATGGCGAACGGCTTCACACCATTGCCGTCGCCAACAACTCCGCTTCGCCGCTCAGCTCATATCACTGCGCAATGCCCCATCGCGGCGCCGAGGCATGCTGGTGAATGAAAGTCGCCATCAACGTCGAAGTCCGCTGCGCGCGATCGGAAAACTGCTGCAGCGAATAGTCGTCCTCGCGGTCCGGCCATTCGTCGGGTTGCGCAAAGAAATCCATCCTCGCCTTTCGCGCCACCCGCTCCAGGTACGGCCGCACGATGTCCTCCTCGCGATGCCTCCCGTGCGGCGGCCGGTCCACCAGCGTCACCAGCGCCATCGCGCTTGTGTGCCGCATCCACTGGTCAATCCACTGTTTCACCTCCCGCGGCAGGTCGCCCACCCCGTGGGTGGAAACAATGATGAGGTCCGCGGTCGACGCGTCCTTCGCCGCCATCTCGTTCAACTTCGCATTCTCGAGCACGTCGAACTTCCACATCTGGTTCTCGAACTCGAAGTCCCCTCCCAGATGACGCACAAGGCAGTCGTACGTCTGCTTCGCATGCTTGCCCGCTGAAAAATCTTCATACGCGATTACCACGCTGAAAATCTGTTTTTCCTGGATGTGATTACCTCTCCCGGTGGTCTGAGCCGTTGTAATTTCCATGGCGCCGAAAATGAAAGTTACCGTCCATTTTCACAATGGGGTGACCACCCACCAATTTTCATTTTCCCCAATGAAATCGCGGTTTCCGTCGCTTCAGCCCCAGATCCATGCGATCAAGGGCGCCATGGCCAGGCTCGGCAGATAATCCGCCAGGTCAAACCGCTTCAACTCCAGCACCACCATCGCCACGCAGAAAATCAAAAGCCCCTCCGTGGCGTTCACTGAATCGAGCAGGTGTCTCGCCTCGAGCCACGGCGCCGCGCGCGCGGCCAGCAGCGTCATTGTCCCCTGCCATGCGAACACCGGCAGCGCCGCCAGCACCACCCCCCAGCCGAACACGCACACAAAACCCATCGCCGCCAGCCCGTCCATCACCATCTTGACCGCCAGCGGCCCCCAGTTCCCCGTCAATCCCTCCTGGACCGCCCCCAGCGGGCCCAGCGGCCCAGCGCAAAACAACAACGCGCAAATCGTAAACCCGTCGCTCGTCCGGTTCGGATCATCCGGCTTCGCCTGCGCGAAACGTTCCCCCGCGTGGTGCCCCATGCGATTCAACGTCCGCTGGATCCCGATCAACCGCCCCAGCGCCTTGCCCGCCATCAACGCCAGCACCACAATCACCATCTGCTTGAATGCGCGCGCCACGTTGTCGTGATCCAGGCTGAACCACGTGATCCGCAGCCCGATGAACACCGTGAACATCCCCATCACCCCGCGGATGGCCAGTTGCGTGGATTGGGTGAACTGCCGTGACATCGTCAATCCCAGCAGTCCCCCGATCAATATCCCCAATGCGTTCAGGATGGTGCCTGTCAGGAGCATCGGCCTGACTCAAGCACGGTGCCTGCCAACTTCAAAGTGAAAAACACATTGCAATTCGGGCGCGTTACCGGCAAGTTTACTCCCCGCTTGGTTCGGGGCGTAGCGTAGCCTGGTAGCGCGCTTGTTTCGGGTACAAGAGGTCGTGAGTTCGAATCTCACCGCCCCGACCACTTCTTCGTCCGCGGCACCCTGCCAGGGCTTTCCCTTCGCGTTAATGGGGTTTGTGATGCGACTTCCCACCATAATTCGTGCCACTGAGCCCCGAGACTGAATTTTGTGAAGATCAATGGATTCGCCACCTCAGCGTACGGGGGGGAAGCCTCTTAGTTTTAAAGCTCTACCAAACTACGAATTCGCCATTTTTTCACTTCGATCATTCTTAACGTGAATTCCTCAAATGATTCATATCCGAATCCAAGACGAATGCCGAACACCCAGGACGGATTTTGCTGGCGATGACGCTCCATTTGCCTGTAAAGAACCCGAAGATGTTCGAGATGGCTCTGCAAATCGATCATCGGTTGATTGGAACGTCCAGTCGTAATTCTACGATTGATGATTGTTTGGATCTCTTCATACGTGGCTTCCTCTGTCGACGCCATACGTCTAACAAAAATCGAAGTTTTTCGTAGTCCGGTTGTCTCTGCACTGGGCATAAACGGAACGTTTTGCGGGTCGTCGGGCACTATAAGGACCTGAAAGGATTTACCGGCAAGCCTTTTGTAATCTGAATCTTCGTATGCAAAATCCAGTATTGCGAGGCCATCCATGAGGGGTGGGGGGAGGAAATTACGCAGTGATTTATCAAGATCGGTTTTATCACAAAAGGCTTTCAGACCGGTGCACTCCATTTTTTTATCCACGGTTTCTGAAACGCCAACAATTAAGCAACCGCCTCCGGTATTAGCAATGCCAAGGATGAGCTTCACCAGCCTTGGAGTATCCGGCCACTCTGCCTTGAATTCGAGTTCTGGAAGCTCCCCATGATGCTCCTTCAGAAGGTCACGAAGGCGGTCGCGTGAAGGATCGTCAAGAAACCGGGCGAATTCTTCTTTGAACGATATTCGCTTCTTTGCCATGGGGTTTTTAGGTGGACGGACAACCAATACCACATCATTGCATTTGTCGGGCGCACTTTTGAATGCGCCCCTTACACATCGGTGTCTACAACGCCAGTAGTGGGTTGGGCCATTGATTTTTGAAATGCTTTATTTTTTACAGATTGATTGCAATAAGGGTGTGTCAGCTGACAGTTGTCGACCGTTCCTTTTCCTCCTGCAGCTTTTTCAAGAATATGATCGTAAGAAACAGATTTTGCTTGATCCAAGTAGCCGTTGCAGATGGGGCATCGTAATGCCGTCTTGAGTGCAGTTTTGATAAACGCCTCACTTTTCGTGTCGTCTGAAAAATTCGCTCCCACGTCGAATTGCGTACCGGTGATGATTTTGCCGGAAAGGCCTGCCAAACTTACCAAGTCCTCATCTGTAATCGTTCTAGCAGGGTCATTATGCAATTCTGAAACGAGGCTGTCGATCAAGTCGCCGTATTTGTTAATTCTATGGCGGCTGATTGTCTTCTGTAGGACAGTCGCAATTAAGTCTTTGTGCTGGACCAAAATATCCTCGAGACGCCCTCGCACTTCGGTGAATTTCTCAAAAAAGAATTTGTCGTTATTAATGAGTTTTTTCGCGATCAGTTTTGCAATGCCAAGAAACATGGGACTCAGATGTCTTCCAGTCGGGCCGTAAAAGTAAATCGCTGGATGCATCCCCAAACTCCCGTCGTCATTTCCTGTCATGCGCGACGCAAGTTCAAAGCCTCTGACAAGTGCGTCCTTTGTTCCCGTTCCGTCTTCATCGTCAGCTTGATCCTTAAGCTTCTGCGGAACTCCAAGCTGATTGCGATTAGCTTCAAGCAAAAACTCAACTAAAATCTGCAAGGCGGTGCGCACGCCAGTTGAGCCCCCAAGTGGCAGGTCGAGAGTTTTGATGGGAGAGTCAACCTCGGGTTCAAAGAGAATTCCGTGAGTGGATGCCGCCATGGCTTCGATTTCTTGGCAAAGGGGCGGCGCGAATTTGGACCAGTAGCGATGCCCCATTCCGGCCCGGATTATTGCGCGTGCAGCAATTGCAATCGGCTTCCGGCGATTCGAAAGCAGAAGTTCTTCGATGTCGTCGAGAGGCGTGCCTTTCGTATTGATTTTGAAAAAGGAAGCTTCCGCCTTTTCGGCGTTGCCTTGGACCCACTGCACGTGAATACCACGCGAAACAGCAGTATTGATCTTGCGTTTTTCTTGGTCGTTTACATTTTGAGAGTTGATTTGTGCCTGAAGGTGCTGCCAACTTCCGACACTTTCGGCGATTAGGTCTCGGGTTTGGCCAGCAGCCTTTAACTGCATCTTTGAAATCGAATTGCCGAAAAAAGGGCGAGAAACAGGTCCGTCACCGTAATCGTCTTCGATCCAAGCCCGGATTACGCTCAAACGGTGGCCGCCATCGATTACAAACAGATAAGCGGGTGACTTCCAGACGATAACGGAGGGGATGAGATCGCCGTTTACAAAACATTCCAAAAGGGAGGCAACCTGCTCTGGAGACCAGTGATTGGTCTCCCGCTGGAAATCCGGCTTTCGTAGTATCGGCCGAATGAGTCCATCCGGTTTCAAATCCCTCACGGAAATAGAGGCAATGTTTTCGTAACTCGCCCCGCTTTTATCATCTTCCAGAGCAAAATCAGCCCTTGGAATCATAGCGTCGAGATTCACCAGTCGTGTTTTGGCGGCCATATCGTAATCCTTTCGAGATCAGGGTTGCAGCCTATTATGTAATTTCAAGATTGTAAAACGCCAAAAATGATGCACCCTTGCATTGGAAGGTAGCAAACCTAGATAGTTTTGGTGCAGCAACAATGCTTAAGAGGACATACACGATCCAAAACGGACCGCCGCGATTCTCCAGCGAGGAATACGCAGCCGTCATGGCCAAAGAATGGGGCGATCTTTTGAATTCAGATCCTGCTGAAGCGGAAGTCCAATCTTTTCTAGAAAGAAATCCAATGTTTCTGCCAGGTGCTTGGACTCCGGCTACAAAATCAGGGCATTATCCTTTGCATTGTGCGGCGATTTCGCAACCGCTGTTACCCGGTCTTGCCTCCAAAAGGCCAGATTTTATGTGGATTTCAACACACAGTCTCACCTGGTACCCAACACTGATCGAAATCGAGAGGCCATCCAAAAAGCTGTTTTTACAGTCCGGTAAGCCGACATCGGATTTCTACCAAGCAAGGAATCAATTGGCAGAGTGGCGAACATGGTTTTCGAAACCTGAGAATTTTGGGAAGTTTGTGTCAGAGTATGGGATACCCAGTGATTTCACACTCGGCCGACAATGGAATCTGCACATGATTCTGGTCTACGGTAGACGGTCAGAATTCGAGCACTCGCCCAAACTTTCGGAACAGCGTCATTCTTTAATGTCCGGTGAAGATGAAGAACTGATGAGCTTTGATCGACTTCATCCAGATTCCGAATTAGACGAAGCCATAACCATTCGAGCAAAGGGCTCCGGGGCCTATGAGGCTCTGCATGTTCCGCCGACTTTTTTTCTCCGGCCCGCTCTCGCAGATCGCTTGCTTCGCGTCAATGGAATTTCGGATGCCTTAAACAAAACACCTCTTATCACTGAAGACAGGCGGAAATTTCTGATTTCCAGAATTCTTTACTGGCAGGAATGGGCAATGGAACGAAAAGGCGGTGGGATGATAAATAGCGGCGACATCGAATAGGTTTGACGGTCTTCCGCAGGTGATCGGGGAGCCTTTCCGGCGATGCGGCTGCGCTAGATAAAGCAGGACTGTCAGCGCATCATTTTGTGAGGCTATTTGTACGCACGCTTGCACAATTCCATAGAAAGGGCTTGCTTTCGCGGTTGAATTCGTGGTGGTGCGGCAGGAGCCTCGGTCTCGCCGCCCCGACCATCTCTTCCTCGAAGCCTTTTCATAAATAAGCGCGGTTGGCGCGGCCAGAGATTTGGGCCAACCACATTGCATGCCGCGAAGCGGCAAAGCCCCTGTATGGAAAACTGGCTTGCAAAGCTTGGGGAGGCCACGCGCGAAGAGGGAGGATAGCCCAGTGCTCGCTGACCGACGAGCAACGCCGTGGGTAGCCCAAAGATCGGCCCACGGCGTTGCGGGCATTTGTGGGATTGCTTCCTAATGCGTCATCAGCATCGGCATGTGCACAAACTCAAAGTTGCAGCCGCACGTCACCAGCGCATTCAAATCCTGAACCCGCCGCTGAAGATCGGAATAATTGTAGCTCGCCCCGGAACAACCCGATGGATCGAGAACCGGATTGGGCGGCGTCGCGCCGGTAAGGAATGCGGAAAGTGCGCTCTCTGTCCCAAACGCCCGCGGCGTAATATGCGTAAATGACGTTTCAGTCTCCTGCGTGTGACAGCCATTGCAGGAATTCAGCGACAGCACGTGCCGTGTGCAGGGATTGGCGCAGTCCGTCCCAATCCAGAACATTCCGGAAGTGACGTTGGTTGTGATGGGGAATCCTTCCGGAGCCCATCCACCCTCGAACGCGTCGCCCTCGAACATCACGGGTATCGGCATGCTGGGCGTGGCCAGCAACGGACCGACATTGCAGAACAACGCGTTGTTCTGGGTGGCGATGAACGACTCCAGCGTGGAGCTGCCGTTGTAGGTGATCGCGGGTGTCGCCGCCACCGGCGCCTCGATCAGGTATCCGGTCTTGGTGTCTATGTTGAACTGCCGCAACTCCCATTGCGACCCCATGAACTCATTGACGCGGACCTGCGCTATGGCGCTCTGGTTCGGCATCTGCGCCGGGTTGTCCCCAGCCTTGGCAAACATATCTGTGATCTTCTGCAACGCCTGGTTAAACGCAAGGTCGTGGGTAAACGGGGCGGGATTCCCCGCTGGCGTGGTGAAAGCGATATTGTTCAGCGCCGCCCATTTCGCGCCCCACGCCTGCACCTCCTGGCAACCGCTGATCGGGACCGCGTATTCAAGGATCACCGTGATCTGATTGGACGCCGTATTCTGATAGATGCTGTTGTTCGTTTGCGAAGGATCAATGAAACCAAAGACAAACCGCGCCTCCCCGGCAAACTCCGACGGCACGCAACTGTTGCCCGTCGTGCTGCCATACGTGCTGTTGGCGCGCAGATCGACGCGATTTGCAATCGCCAATAGCCGGAATGGCGCAATGGACAGGTCCAGCGTGTTGGTGGGGAAACCCTCGGCATAGCTCGCCGCCAGCCATGGTTGCAAAACCTGCGCCTGGATGTTGGGAACGGCAGGCACCACGTCATTGTTGATCGTTTGCTGAAATTGATAGCTCTCCAGCCACCGCAGGACGAAGTCCGACGCCGAAGTCACCTTGTTGCCTGGTGAACCGACGTTGGCCATGTCTGTCATCAGTTTTCCAAATGTCCACGCGCCCATCCTCCTGCCCACACCGCCAACCCCATTCGGAGTCGGCGGCCCGTCGTTGTCCCAGGTCCGATTGGTGTCGGCCACCACGGAGAGATTGATGATCATTTCCGTCTTATAAGGATCGTAGGCCGTGGGCGACCCCGAGCAGGGACCAAAGACAGGCCCCGGGAAAAACCGGTTGTCAATGAATGGAATCTGCGCTCCAGCCAGAAAATTGGTCTTCGGGAACGACTGCAGCGCGTTCGTGCCCACAATCCCGCGCCCGCTGAACGTATACGTAATCCGCCCGTTGGCCGGAAGATTCGTCAACTCCGCATTCCAGGCGTCCAGGTCCGACGGGTTGATGTTGACCACCGTCGAAAAATTGCCGTCGTTGGCGACCTGATCGGGGAACTGCCCGTCATCCCGAAGCTGCGTCAGGCCGTTCTGGCCCAGCAACGTTATTGCATTGCTGGAGGAAAGTGACCCCGGCGGCACCGTGATCACCAGCCGCGTATTGCCCGCCGCCACCGGCGAAGGCAGGAGTTGCAGCGACGCCGACTCCACCTGGATGGGCGCGCTCAGGGAATTGGGCAGCAATGCCACCGGCGCGCTGGCCACGCCATTGTTCACCACCCGAAAGAACCCGGTCGAACCACTGGCCAGCAGGCTCGTGCTGCTGGCAACCGAAATTCCATTGGATACCGTCACCCATGGACCTCCCAGACTGTTGGCGTACTGCAAGGCGCCCCCGCTATTCCAGTCCAGGTTGATGTTGACGCCCGCGGGCGCAATCTGAATGACCGGCCCATTGGTCTGGGCCGCAACCGGCCCGGCGCTGCCGAGCCAGAGCGCTGCGACGCATAGAATCGCAGTCAACGTGATAGCCAACTTGCGCATGTAATGTGATGACATACCTCCGACGACGGACTTTCTGTGTGTTTTCATGAGTTTTTCTCCTTGATGACGCTAAGAACCCCGGCAGACCAAACGGATACTCTCGGAGGGATGGCTCTCTCTTCGGCGGCCATCCTGGTCATTATGCACTCACTTGTCAATAGTATTTATTACATCACTTATAAGTAAGTCTTGATGACCGGATTCCCGCGATTATTCTTGATTGCACGGCACTCCTTTCCATGGCAGCATTCTCCCAGCGTTTGAGGACGCAACCAGTCCGCGGAAAGGGCCGTGCCCACCTCGCCAACAATAATGAAGGTTACGAACCTTCTTTCAGCCTGAATCGGGCGGACTCCAGGCACAACCAGGAAAGAAGTTCGTAATGAAGACCAGACAACTCCCGCCGCGGCCTCACCTCGATCAATATCGAAAGCAGGCCAAAGACCTCCTCCAACAACTCCAAGCCCGCGACCCGGATGCCCTCCAGGAGGCCCGGCAACACCACCCGCGACTGGCCGGCGCCGATGACACAACTCTCGCCGGCCACCAATTCACGCTTGCCGATGCGCAACTCATCATTTCCCGCGCCCATGGCTTCAGCAGTTGGCCGCCCTTCCAGCGCGCCGTCGCCGATGCCCGGCGCCGGCAAACGCCCCGCGCGGTCAAGACGGTTTGGCCCGATCTCCACGCCGCCATCTGGTCCGGGCGTGTAACAGCCCTTCGCAAACTCCTCGAAGAAGGCGCCGACATTTCCCAGCTCACCGATCACCATCAAGCCACCCATGCCACCGTCCTCCACTCCGCCGCTTTCTCCGGCCGCAACAGCCGCGAAATCCTCGATCTTTTATTTCATCACGGCGCGGGCCGGCTTCTGGAAGTCGAGTGCGCCCCCGGCGAGGAAGGCCGGTTCAGCGGCCATACCCCGCTCCAGGTCGCCGCGAAGCGCGGTCACTCTGACATCGCACGCGATCTGATCAGCCGCGGTGCGCGTCACGATGTCTTCTCCGCCGCCGCACTGGGCGACCTCGACTGCCTCCGTAATCTAACTCCATCCAACCCCGACCGGTCCGTCAGCCTCCGCGACCACTATGCCGCCTCGCCGCTGCACTGGGCTGCGGAAGCCGGCCAGTTCGCCGCCGCGCGCTTTCTCCTCGATCACGGCGCGGACCTCAACGCCCGCAATGACTTCGCGGAAACACCCTTGCTCCTCGCCTCTCTTCAATCCGCAGACAAGCCGTCTTCCAGACTGCTCACCAGGGAACTGCTCGACCATGGCGCGAAAATGGACATTTTCACCGCCGCCGCTCTCGGGGATCGCACCAGCTTGGAGCAACTCCTCAATGCCAATCCTTCGGCCGCCACTTCAACCAACGATTTCGCATCAACCCCGCTCCACTGGGCTGCCCGCAATGGCCATCTCGCCGCCGCCGAACTCCTCCTCACCCACGGCGCAAAAATCAACGCCGCCGACCGCTTCGGCTGCACGCCACTCTGGCACGCCGCCTATCCCGGCCGTCATCTGGCCATGGTGCGCCTGCTATGCGAGCGCGGAGCGGATGTCACTCTTCGCAACGTCTGGGGCAGGGATCTCGACGATTACGATTGCGGTGAATGCGGCCCCGAACTTCGCCGGTTCAAAGCCGGCGGCTGACGACTGACCATTGTTGATTCGCGCCACGCCGCTGGTAGCTTTTGCCTATGCAAGCAGCAGCGGCCGCCGCGCCCACGCTCATTCACAAACTGGCTTCGATCGTCGATCGCCTCGACCTCTCGCAACTCTTTCCCGCGCCCGCCCCTCTCGAAGTGGAACTCGGCAGCGGCGACGGCTCGTTCCTCGTCAATTACGCCCGCCTGCATCCCGATCACAATTTCCTCGGTGTCGAACGGCTCCTCGGCCGCCTGCGCAAGCTCGACCGCAAATCCCGCCGCGCTGGCCTCACGAATATCCGCTGCCTGCGCATCGAATCCTCCTACCTGGTCGAATATCTCCTCCCGCCGCAGTCCGTCACCGCCATCCACATCTATTTCCCCGATCCGTGGCCCAAGCGCAAGCACCGCAAAAACCGCCTCGTCAACACGCGCTTCACCGAGATCGCCCACCGCGCGCTGGTTCCCGATGGCCGCGTTTACCTCCGCACCGACGACACCGACTACTTCGCGCAGATGACATCCGTCTTCGCCGCGAACTCTTCCTTCCAACCCGTGGAAACTCCTCCCGAACTCGCCGCCGTCGTCACCGATTTCGAACGCGGTTTCCAAACCCGTGGCGTCGCCACCCAGCGCGCAGCCTACGCCAAACGCTAGAAATCCTCTTCTTGGTAGGAACGGGCGTCCCGACAAATCGGGATCCGCGCCGCGGTAGCGGCGCCTTGGAGTGCGCAGACATGTCTGCGCTTTGTTCCGACGCGACATGTCGCGTCGACCCGCCCGCCCAGCGCGACCTTCCCTGCGAACCCTCCTTCCCTCCCAAAAGCCCTGTCACGCCAATCCCACCTTGGCGTCCCCAGGCCGCGTTCAGCGGCGCAAGCCTACACATCGATCACCGGCCCGCTGCCCCCGATATCCGACGGCGGCTTCGGCTTCGGCGGCCCGCCGCGTCGCATGCTGATCCGCGAATTCCCCGTGCCCGTCAGCGTATTCAACACCAGCGACACCACAAAAATCACCACCGCCCCCAGCAACGCCGCGCCGAATGTGTCCACATGAAATCCCTTCACCCAATGCCCCACCCAATAGAGCAGCAGCGCGTTGATCACAAACGTGAACAACCCCAGCGTCAGCACCACCAGCGGAAACGCCACCAGCATCAGCAGCGGCTTCAAAAATGCATTCAGAATCCCCAGCACCAGGCTCGCCACCACCAGGCTCGTCAGGCTGTCGCTATACGTGATTCCCGGCACCACGTTGGCGGCCACCAGCACTGCCGCGGTGTTGATCACCCAGCGTCCCAGAAATTCTTTCAGTCTCGGTCCCATGCTTCCAATCTCGCAATCCGGATAACCTAGATCACCCAACCCCAAACACAAGCCCCTCTCACCGCCCCTGCACGTGCAGAAATTCCACCTGCGTCTCGGCCGTCAACGCCACCCTCCCCGCGCTCGCCGGCAACAACGCAAATTGCCCCGCCGCCAGCATCAGTTCCGTGCCTTGGTGCGCAACCCTCAATTTCCCACGCAGCAATCCCAGCACCTGCACTCCGTCGCTGCTCAAATAAAATCGTCCGCCGCGCTTCACCTTGCATGCGTCCGCCCGGAACAACGGATCATCCACCAGGTAACGCACCGCCAGCGTCGGATTGCGCGAATACTGGCTCCCGATCAGCCGCGGTTCGAAATCCTCAAAATCAATGCTCGCCAGCGATTGCTTCACATGCAGCTCGCGTGGTTTCCCGTCCAGTCCCACGCGATTCCAATCGAACACCCGGTACGTCGTGTCCGAGTTCTGCTGAATCTCGAAGATCACCATCCCCGCGCCCAGCGCATGCACGCGCCCGCTCGGCAGGAACATCACATCCCCCTCCTTCACTGCCACGCGATGAAAACACTCCGCCACCGAGCCGTCGGCGATCCGCTGCTCAAATTCCCCCCGCGTCTTCCCGCGCTTCAATCCCACGAACAACTCCGCCTCCGGCCGCGCGTCGGCCACATACCACATCTCGGTCTTCGGCTCGCCGCCCAGTTCCGCCGCCCGATGCGCCGGCGGATGCACCTGCAATGACAATTTCTCCTCCGCGTCCAATATCTTCACCAGCAGCGGAAATCTTCCACCCGCCGGCTGCGCTGTCCCCAGCAATTCCTTCGCGTGCTTCTCCATCAGCCAGCGCAGGTCCCTCCCCGCCAGCGGCCCGTTCGCTATCACGCTCGCGTCGCCCGGCCGATCCGATATCTCCCACGATTCCCCGATCGGCACGCCCGCCGGCAGCGCCTTGTGATACAGCCGCTCCAGGTTGCGCCCGCCCCAGACGCGTTCCTTGAAAATCGGTTGAAATGTCAGTGGATAAAGCATGCAGATAGAGCGCGAATCAGCGATTCAACTCACCCGCCGGTTCGCGGGCCAGCCATTCTCGCCCATTGACCTCCATCATCAGGCGGGCGCCGCCGCAGCCGCCTGTTTCTCGGTGAAATGTCCGTGCGCCCGGAACCGATCGTAACGCTGCTTCATCCGCTCGGCCACCGGCTGTTTCTGCAATTGCTCGAGCTGCTGGATCAGGTGCTTCTTCAATGTCTCGCCGGTCGCGTCCGGATCATTGTGCGCCCCGCCCAACGGCTCGGGCAGCACCTCGTCCACCAACCCCAATTCCAGCAGGTTCCTCGCCGTGATCTTCAACGCCTCCGCCGCCTTCGACGCCGCCGCGCGATCCTTCCACAAAATCGCCGCGCATCCCTCCGGGCTGATCACCGAGTAATACGCGTTCTCCAGGATCAACACCCGGTCCGCCACCCCGATGCCCAACGCTCCCCCCGACCCGCCTTCCCCGATCACCACCGCGATCGTCGGCACCTCCAGCAGCATCATCTCCCGCAGGTTCACCGCGATCGCCTCCGCAATGTGCCGTTCCTCCGCCCCGATGCCTGGGAACGCACCCGCCGTGTCGATCAACGTAATGATCGGCAATCCGAACTTGTCCGCCATCCGCATCAGCCGCAGCGCCTTCCGGTAACCCTCCGGATGCGCCGACCCGAAATTCCGCAGGATGTTCTCCTTCGTGTCGCGCCCTTTTTGCGTCCCGATCACCATCACCCGGTGCTCGCCCAATTTCGCAAACCCGCCCACCATCGCCCGGTCCTCGGCGAACAACCGGTCCCCGTGCAACTCCGTGAAATCCGTGAACGCTCTCTGCAGGTAATCCAGCGTGAATGGCCGCTTCGGATGCCGCGCCAATTGCACCCGCTGCCACGCCGTCAGGTTCGAGAAGATCTGCTTGCGCGTTTCCGCCAGCTTTGCCTCGATTTTCTTGATTTCCTCCTCGAAGCTCACCCCCAGGGAGTTCGCTTCCGGATGTTTCTTCAGCTCTTCCAGCTTGCTCTGTAACTCGAAAATCGGCTTCTCAAAGTCGAGCTGATTTTTCATGCAGCCGCCATTTTAGGTTCTTCCCCGCCCCCGCGCAATGCCCAATTCACCCACACCGCTCCCCATCTTCTCCGTTCCCACCAGATTCGACGCAAGCTTTCCGGCGTTTGCCCGACAAACGCCTGCCAACGCGGTCGCACCCCGCACCCTGTTCCATCTGCCTTAGGGAGCGGGGCCGGCGAAAGCGATCGTTCCACTGATCTCCTCCCCCCGGGTCGTTTCGTTCGCGCAAGGTACAAAAAAAAGAGCCAGATTTCTCTGGCTCAGTGGTGATAAGGTTGATACGCCTTCACCAAGGCGCTCAGAAGGGTAATGAGGTCAACTATTTTGACGCTGCCCGAACCTCATTACTAGCACAACCTCTCTGCCAACCCTAAACGGACAGCGACATCTACATATAAATAGATCACTTCTCCCACCCGAATGTTCGGAAATAAATAAATTCCTTTGAAAAATTTTTCGCGCCGATTTCCCGCGCGCTCCCTTGACAAACCACTCCCCCTGATCTATCCCGCCCGCTGCACGTCCGTGAAAATCTTCGTCTGCTCCCGCGACCTCAACACCCGCGCCAGCGGCGTCTTGCCCTGCGGCGAGAACGACTCCCTCAATGCCTGCTCCTTCCCCGCGCCCGACGCCAGCACCCACACCTTCTCCGCCGCCGCCAGCACCCCATACCCAATCGTGATCCGCCGCGGCGGCGGCTTCACGGCCGTCACCAGCCGGTAAATTGCCGGGCTCGACATCACCTCCGGCCGCTCTCCGGGAAACAACGACGCCACATGCCCGTCTTCCCCCATCCCCAGGAAAACCATGTCCAGCACCGGCGGCCCCTTGCCCTTTTGCAACGGCGCCACCGCGCAAATCTCCTCCTCCGCCGTGCGCACCGCGTCGGCTTCATTCTCCTCGCCGCGCAGACGGTGGATCTGCTCCTCCGCGATCCCGAGCGGCTCGAGCAACAATTCCCGCGCAATCCGATAATTATTCTCAGGATCGCTCGGCGGCACGCATCGCTCATCCGCCCAGAAGAACTGCAACCGCTTCTTCAACCCTTCCCCGCCCCCCGGCAACTCCCGCATCTGCCGCACGATCTCGCTAAAAAAGGTCTTCGCCACCCTCCCCCCCGACAACGCCACGCCATACACCTCGTCCTCCGCCTTCCTCTTCAACGCCCCCTGCAATTCCCGCAGCCACTCCCCCGCCACCGCCTTCGCCAGGCTCCCCTCATCCGCAAACTTGATCAACTCATATGCCATCTTGTTGCCCTTTCAATCCGCAATCCGCCCCCTTCGCTTTCTTCTTCATGTTAAAAATTCGCGCCCATTCGCGGTTAAATTCTTCGGTTTCTGCCATTCCGCACTCCGCATTCCGCCGTTCCGCACTCAAGTTACGGCCTGCGGATTCCTCCACACATGCCCGCGCTGCGCCAGCAGATTGTCCGCCGCCACCGGCCCCCACGTCCCCGCCGCGTAAAATTCCTGGTTCGACAACGCCTTCCCTTCCCAGCCCTTCCGGATCGCGTCCACAATCGACCACGCCGCCTCCACTTCGTCGCGCCGGATGAACAGCGTCGCGTCTCCCGCCATCGCCTCCAGCAGCAACCGCTCGTACGCCTCCGGCGTGTACGCGCCGAATTCGCTGTTGTAGCTGAACGACATTCTCACCGGCCGCACACTCGTGCTCGTCCCCGGCACCTTGCCGTTGAACCGCAGCGAAATCCCCTCGTCCGGCTGCAACCGCAGCGTCAGCGCGTTCGGATCCAGCTTGTTCCCGCACAACGCGGCGAATAGCACATGCGGCGTCGGCCGGAATTGTATCCTCACCTCGCTCGCGCTCAGCGGCATGTATTTGCCCGTCCTCAGGTAAAACGGCACCCCCGACCAGCGCCAGTTGTCCACGAACAATTTCGCCGCCACGAACGTCTCCACGTTCGAGTCCGACTTCACCTTCGGCTCCTGCCGGTAACCGGGCCGCAACTGCCCGTCAATCATCCCCGCGAAATACTGCCCGCGCACCACCTGCTTATCCACGTCGTCCGGCAGGATCGACCGGATGGACTTCAGCAACTTCACCTTCTCATCGCGCATCGCCTCCGCCTCCAGCGACACCGGCGGCTCCATCGCCACCAGCGACATCACCTGAAGCAAATGGTTCTGCACCATGTCCCGCAACGCCCCCGCCTCCTCGTAATACCCGCCACGCTGCCCCACGCCCAGGTGCTCGCTCACCGTGATCTGCACATGGTCCACCATGTCCCGATTCCACAGCCGCTCGAAAATCGCGTTCGAAAACCGGAACATCAAAATGTTCTGCACGGTCTCCTTGCCCAGGTAATGATCGATGCGGAACACCTGCCGCTCGTGCGCAAACCGCGTCAGTTCCACGTTCAACTGCCGCGCCGATTCCAAATCATGCCCGAACGGCTTCTCCACCACGATCCGCTGCCACCCCGGCGCATGCTCCTCGTCCTTGTGCAGCAGTCCCGCCTCGTGCAGATGCTCCGCCACTTCGCCGAACTGGCTCGGCGAGGTCGCTAGGTAAAACAAAAGATTGTTCCGCAATTGCGGATCGCCCAGCCCGCTCAACTGTTTCTCCAGCTTCTGGTACGCCGTCGAATCTGAAAATTCCCCCTGGCAATAAAACACGTGCGACGCAAACTCCGCCCACACCTTGTCATCCACCGGCTTCGTGCGCGAGAACTGGTCCAGCGCCGCCCGCAATTCCTGCCGCCACGAGTCATCCGTCTTTTCCCGCCGCGCAAACCCAATCACCGCATACTTCGGCGGCATCTGCTTGTCCTTGACCAGGTGATACAGCGCCGGAATCAGCTTGCGCGCCGTCAGGTCCCCGCTCGCGCCGAAGATCACCACCGTACACGGCTCCACAACCTTGTGCGACTCATCCAGCCGGCACACCATCAGTTCGTCCAAGTGATCGTTTTCCATTTTGTTAAGTGGCTCTAGGATGGCTTATATACAACATTATTTCAACCTCAGCCGGATTTTGATCATTCTCCACAGTTTCCCCCACGCCAGTCCCATGACTCTCCCCAAATCCGCGGACAGCACTTCATAAATCCCCTGGGGCGGTCGCTTCTGTCCAAACCGCTCGCCCTCCCGCGCTGGAAATCGCGTGCCGATATCCTTCCACTTCTTGAACCGCGGATCATGCCTTTCCGGCACCGGCTCCTGCGCAATCAGACGCAATTGATTGATCAGCGACTCTCTCACCGCCCCCGGATACTGCCGGTTTCCCACGGCGATCAGCAACAAAATGGATACAGCCACGACTACAACCACCAGTTCCGGAACCGACCCGGTTGGGAAGGAACCCACGCTCTGGCCCATGCTTCCATACATATTTAGGGTCATCGAGATACAATAGTACATTCCCAAATTGGCCAGTACTCCGCCTTTTGTTCGAAAGATCGTGGATATTGGGCGGCCGCAGTTTGCCGCAACCCACATTGAAAGCGGCGCCACACGTTTGGCAGGAGTCCAGCACCACGCAAAAAACAGGCACCAGATCAGCAGATAAGAAACGACGCCAGGCGCCGTCCACGTGCGCGTCAGAAACCCCGCTCCCACCATCCCCAGCAAAAGCACGCACAAAACCAACTGCAGCGGTCGAAACTGCCGTCCCACGGCCGCCTCTTGTCCCTCCAACATCTCTTCCGGCTGCAGTTCTGTGGTAAGCAGCAGTTCGATTGCGCCGTCACAACGATCACTCGCCATCCGTCGCGCCGCCGCGCGCGAAACCAGCCAGTTTAACCCCATGAGCAGGACGAACGCCGTGGTGTACAGATTCCCCGTTCTCAGCCAAAAACGCGGCCACGCACACCACCCCAGCAACCATAGCCCACACACCGCCGCAATAAACCCGTATGCCTGCAACACGGGCAACCGGTCCCGCTCCACCAGCCATTGATATGCATGCGCGCCCACACACGGCTGCCTCCCGAGCGTGCGCCGATACAGCCTCGCCCGCCATCGTGCGCTCCCGCGCACAAATTCCTCCCACTTTGCCCTCCAACCCTCCGCCCCGGTCCGCTCCACTTCCCGCTGCCAGGCCGATTTCAACGCCACGCCCGCCACTGCCAGGAAAATCACCGACCACCCCCACGTCACTCCCGCCCATACCCAGAAATCATGCACGCGGAATCCCGAGAAATCTTTGCACACCAGCCACGGCCCCAGCGCCGGGCTCAAACACAACCACGACTTGTCAAAAGGCGCACTGCCCGCCACCCAGAATCCCATGTTATACGGCAGGGGCAGCGCCAGGCAGACAATCCCCAACAGCACCATCGCCACGACCGACGCCGTCCCCTCGTCCTTGCACATCGCCGACGCCAGCGCCCCAACCATCAGCACCAGCACGAACACCGTCGGCAGGCAGACCACCGTCGCCAGGAACAAATCAAACGACAATCCTCCGCTCAAAAACGGCACCGCCAACAACGGCGCCAGCGCCAGCAAGTTGCTCGATGTCACCAGCGCCCCGCCCACGAGTTTCCCGGTGAACAATTCCCACCACTCCATTCCTGTCAAATACAGCAACTCCAGCGTTTGCTGCCTTCGTTCCGATGCAAACAACCCCGCGCTGTTCGCCAGCGCCGACAGTACCGCCATATTCAGTCCCGCAAGGACCAGATAGAAGTGCATCACCTTCTCCCATCCCCGGAACCCGGGGACCAGCATTCCGAAAAGCAAAAACAGCGAAACACATAGCACCCCTATCCACGCCACCTTGAATCGTGACTTCAACACTCCACCCCTCCTCATCGCCACCACCAACTCCCGCGTCACCACCGGCGGCAAAAATAATCCCGCCGCCCCCGCCCTCCCGCCGCGAGTCTTTCCTGTCCCGGACCTGTTCCTCGCCTCATTCACCAGGTTTTCGCCCCGCAGAGTACCACCCCTCGTTTCAGAGGGTCCACCATTACTTGTATGAGCACACATCTCCTGTTATCAACTTCCCACATGCTTTGGAGTCCCCTTGCATCACTCAGCAGGTTTGTTTTTCGCTCCGGTCCAGCGCTGGCGATCCTGTCTTATCCCGCGCTTTCCTATGCCCAATCCGCGCCCGGGAATTGGGACCCACGGTTCAAATCCCCACCGGGATTGAACGGACCTGTGTCTGCCATGGTTTCCAGTTCCAATACTCTTTTCGTGGGTGGCTCGTTCACGATAGCCGGAGGCGCGCCAGCCAGCGGCGTTGCCGCGTGGGACGGCACCAACTGGTCCGCCCTCGGCAGCGGTGTAGCCGGCCAGGTGTACGCCCTCGCTCTCAACGGCGCCAATCTGTATGTGGGCGGAGCGTTTCACTCCGCCGGAGGCATCCCCGCCACAAACATCGCCAAATGGAACGGCAAACAATGGGAATCTCTGGGTGGTGGATTGGATCAGGGTGTTCTTTCCTCACCCGGCGTCCTCGCCCTGTACGACGATGGAACCAATCTTTTCGCAGGCGGCCAGTTTCTGATGGCTGGAGACCAGAATGCCTACAATATCGCCCGATGGGACGGGACCACCTGGCACTCGATGGGCACCGGAGTTTACCTGCCCGACGATCCCGCACCTTGGGGCGCAGTTTGGAGCGTCACGGGCGACGGCACGAATGTCTACGTAGGCGGCATGTTCGTTCAGGCGGGAAATGTCGCAGCAACAAACATCGCCCGCTGGGACGGCAGTAACTGGTATTCCATGGGAGACTGCACCGGCGGTTCCTTTGCCTATACCTACCAGGCAAACCTCATCTCTGGCATCCCCCGAACTTTGGTCATGCATCAGGGATCCCTCTTTGCGGGTGGAAGTTTCGGCATGATTGGCGGCGTTCCAGCCACCAACCTTGCCTCTTGGGATGGCTCCCACTGGCACAATGCAGGCGATGTTCAGGGAGATTTCGTCGGGGCACTGGATTCCGGCTCGGGGAATTTGTACGTCGCCGGTCGCTTCACCTCCGTCGCTGGAGTGGCTACCGCCAATGCTGCCATCTGGACTTCCGGGTCCTGGGTGTCCCTGGACGCACGTACTCCCGCCGCCGACGGCATTACCTGCATCAAACGCTTTGGCCCTCTCGTTTGCCTCGGAGGTTCTTTTGGCCGCGTGAATGGAATCAGCGCCGGAAATACGGCCTCTTGGAACGGTTCCAACTGGGTGGCCTTCGGGTCGGGCTCCGGCAATAGCCTTGATGGTACCGTCTATGCACTGGCAACGGATGGCTCCAATGTTTACGCAACGGGTTCGTTCGGAACAGCCGGAACGAGCGATGCGTATGGCGTTGCAAAGTGGGACGGCGCCAGCTGGTCATCGGTCGGCTCCCTGCCCGCTCAAACCTACTTGTCTTTTTTTGGAAATGCCGTGGCAGTTGCGGGCTCAAACATTTTTGTCGGTGGCTCCTTCACGATGCCGGACTCCGGTGTCACCAATCTGGCCTTATGGAACGGAAGCTCCTGGATTTCTCCGGGAGGGCCATTCTCCTCAGTTTTTGTCTCAAGTCTTCTGGCTATCGGCAATATGACGTACTTGTCAGGAAACCTGGTGGACGCCTCCAATCACTCAATCGGGCCCGTCGCCTTTTGGGATGGCACGAATTGGGAGAACATTCCCGGGTACGCTGATTCTATCGAGGACAAGCTCGCTACCGACCAAACCAATCTGTTCGTTGCCAGGAGTCTTTACGACGTTGACTTGGGCGACTACTCCGTCCAGGTCACGCGTTCGAGTGGAACCCATTTGAATTTCATCGGAGGCTCCTTCTCAAATCGACGCGCCTCCGCTCTCGCGATCTCCGGCAGGAATATTTACCTCGCGGCTTCCATTACCACCAACAACTACGCCCCGGCACTCTATTGTTGGAACGGAAGCTCCTGGCAATCCATGGCTTCGCCTTTCACCGAAAACGGCTTCATCGCCGCCATGCTTGCCTTGAGGGGAAATCTTTACGTCGCCGGATCGTTTACCAATGCGGACAACACGCCCGCCAAAAACATTGCCAAATGGAATGGCGCCCAGTGGCTCTGCCTCGAGAGCGGCGTGGGCTATCCGGTTGCCGGCGCCGACAATTCGGGAGCTCTTTCGATGATCGCCCTTGGAAGGAAGATCTTTGTGGGCGGACAGTTCGCCACGGCCGGCGGTGTGGAGTCGGAAAATTTCGCCGTCTGGAACGAAGCGCCCGAGATCAGACTGGCAAATCCCGGCTTCCAGGCTGGAGCGGGGCTTGCATTCGACGTCCTCGGAGTTCCCGGTGATCAGGTCGAAATCCAAACCTCCTCCTCTGTGGGCGCATGGACACCTCTTGTTTCATATTCTTTGACCAATGAGGCTCAAACATTCTGCGACTTGTCAGCCACAAATCCTCCTAGCCGCTTTTACCGCGCCCGGCTCATTCATTAAGACCCGCGGGCTGGCGGCCACGCAACTCCGCACTCCGCATTCCGCACTTCCCCTCACTTCGCCTCCTCCCCCTCAAATAGCATCCGATCGAACTTCCACTCTCCGCCCATTTTCCTCAGCACAAATCTTCGCGCCCTCCCCTCCCCGTCAAAAGACAGGTTCACCACCGCCTTGTCATCCCCAATCATCTGCTGGTCGACGATATGAAAACCTTCCGACGGCCCCACCAACGCCGCGCTCATCTGCTTCACGTCCTCTTCGATTTCCGCCGGTGATCTCTGGTGTCCCCTCTCCTCCGCTTCAAGCTGGGCTATCGCCTCCGGAGTCGCAAACGACCGCCAATCACCCATGCTCCCGCCCTTGCTCATGCTCCACAAAATACTCTTCATCGCCGACGCCGGATCCCCGAACCCCGCAAATGCCAACTGGTCCTTCGCCCAGTAATTCGGCATCGCCTGCGCCACCGCCAGTTCCTTCGCCGCATCGCCCTGCGCTTCCTTCAATTCTTCGTTTGCCGCCGCCAGTTTCGGCTTGTCCGCCGCCTCGCGTCGAAGCTGGCCCACCTGTCCTCGCAACCGCAGCAGCTCCCCAAGCTGCTCCTTCGACAATGGCTGCGCCGTCTTCAATTCCTCCACCAGCTTCCCCAACCGCCCATTCTCCGCCTCCAACGCCGACAACTCCTCCGCCTGCCCCTGCAAATGCGCCTCCCGTTCCCGCGACGCCGCATCCGCGCGCTGCCGGATCGCCCACGACACCGCCACACTCGCCGCGATCGCCACCAATACAACTGCCAATTGCAGCTTCTTCATACGCCCTGCTTTTTTTGGAATAAAATGCATCATACTAGTGCGGCCCCACACTCCAGAACGCACCTGCAACATCAGCGTTTCCGCACCCTTCTCCCTCTCCTGGGGGAGAGGGTCGGGGTGAGGGCGAGCGTGCAAACCAGCTTTCGTATCCCTTACTGCCCCTCCGCCGGAATAATGTGCTTTTGCTCATAATCATCGAAATTATTCTCCAGCTCCGAATGAATCTCGCTGTGCCCGTCGGCGAAGGAATACACCTTCGCCCATTTGGCCGGCCGGTTCCCATTCGCCGGCGTTTGCCACGCCTCACGTTCGCGCAGCACGATTACTTGCGATCGATTCGTGATTGCCCCGAGCTTTCCCTGGTAAACAATCTCAAACTGATCCGGACTCACGTTCGTTTCCTGGCCACTCATCCTGGCCCGGAACGCCGACGCCATGTCAAAGTTGGTGGGAAACTCGTCTCCGTGCTTCTCGGCGTACTTGTAAAAGGCAATTACCCAATTCTTCCCGTACCCCGCCTTGGTCCGCCCGTCCTCCGCGATTTGCAACGGCGTCCGCGGCTTGTTCAACGCCGCCTTCAACCGCCGGTTCTCCGCCTGGAGCTGCGGCACATCCGCCGTTTGTTTCTGCAATGACGCCGTCTCCCGCCGCAGGGTTGCCAGGTCACGCGCCTGTTCCTTCGAAAGCTCGCTGTTTGCCGCCAGATTCGCGAGTCGCTCGTTCTCGGCCTTCGCCGCCGCCAGTTGCTCCGCCTGCCCTCGCGCCGTCAAATCCTGTTCCCGCACCCGCGCCTGGGCCTCGTGCCGCACCACAAACGGCGTGATCACTGCCGCCGCCAATATCGCGCTCACCACTCCCGTCTTCACCTTTGTCCACGCCATGGTCTTCAACACTCCTTTCAATACCGCCGCATTCGAGGCCGACATCCCCGCCTGCGCCATCGCGCCTGCCTGGATCGCCGCCGCCACACCCGCCGGAGCCGGCTGCATGATCAACGGCAGCGCCCCGCTCAAAGCCGCCTCGCTCACCGTCACCCCGCGTTTTTCGAGCAACCGGCGCAGCTTCTCCAGACCGCGGCTCACGCGCATTTTCGCCGCCGCCTCCGATACACCCAATCGCTCCCCCACCTGCCGAAAATCGTGCCCGTCAAAAAACCGCAGCAGAATCGCGTCCCGCTCCGCCGTCCCCAGGTCCCCTAGCGCGCTGCTGATCAGCCGCGCCACATCTCGCAATTCGAAGCCTTCAGGACCTTTTTCCCGCGCGTCTTGTTGCATGGCTTCGCTCTCCCATTTCTTGCGGCGGGCCTCCGATCGCTTGAAATCCTGGCACGCGTGCGCCGTCACTTGAAACAACCACCCCGATAACACCACCTTCTCCGACAATCGCCCCGCCTTCTCAGCCAGCACCGTGAATACAATTTGCGCGATGTCCTTGGCCGCCGCTTCGTCCCTCACTCGCGACAGCGCCACCGAATACACCAGGTTCAGGTGCCGCTTCACCAGCGCTCCAAATGCCTCCTCCGACTTCCTCCCGGTGTAATCCTGCAAAAGCTCAAAATCACTCGCTTCAGCCATGTCGCACAATAAACGCCAGCCAAAGCCAAAAAGTAACTGAAATATTGCGCCTTGAAGAAGAACACCCGCGAAGCCGGCTGTCACTCCGGGATTCGCAAATCGCTGAAAACTGAAAACTCCTCTTATCTCAAAACCTCACCGTCACCGACGCCAATATCGCATGCGCATACGTCGGATCGGTCACTGTCACCAGCGCCGGATTGTCCCCAAACCAGGTGTGTCTCAGCGTCCCCATGAACTTGTAACCCACGTCCACCGCGACGTTCCACGCCACGTTGAATTGCACCCCGGCCATCCCCTCGAACCCGAACACCACATCCGTGTCCGTCTCGTGATGATGGTGGTCTTCGCCGAACTCCTCGATCCGGATATCCAGCGTGCTCACCACTCCGCCCACCCCGCCGCCGATGTACGGCTGAACCGCCCCGTGCGGAATCGGCTTGAAAATCACATTCGCCATGATCGGTATCTGGTAAAGGTCCACCTGTTGTGCCAGCGGAAAAATGATCTGGCTGTTGCGCGCATCCAGCGAGTTCCACGTCGTGCCAGTCTCGAACCCAATCGCCACGACTCCCGCATCGTAGCCAAAACTCACGTCGCCGCGCGCGCCTGCCTGCCACGACACTTTCGTCCCGAGGTTCCGGATGTACAGGTCCTGCAAAAGGTTCCCGCCCGCGTCCGCATGAAAATACATGTGGCCCCAGTCCGGATTGGTCTGCTGCCCGTAATACGGCGGCGGCACTGGCGGCGGTTGCTGCCCGTAATACTGCGCCCGTGCCTCGCCGGCGGCCGCCATTACCGTCGCAGCCGCCCCCGTTAGAAGGATTGATCTGGTCTTCATGAATTACCGCAAGCCTGCCCTCCCGAACACCCCACGGGCAATGGGGTATACGCCCGATTCACAACGTACAAAAAACGCGCGCCCGTCTTGCAAACGGGCGCGCGCCCAACAACAACAACCAATCGTGGCTTCTATGCCACAGTCACCGATTTGTTCAGATACACATCCTGGATCGCATTCAACAAAGCCGCGCCTTCCTTCATCGGACGCTGGAACGCCTTGCGGCCCGAGATCAATCCCATCCCGCCCGCGCGCTTGTTGATCACCGCCGTGACCACCGCGTTCTGCAGGTCCGCCGCGCCCTTCGATTCGCCGCCGCTGTTGATCAGCCCCGACCGGCCCATGTAACAGTTCGCCACCTGGTAGCGGCACAGGTCGATCGGATGATCGCTCGTCAGCTCGGTGTAAATCCGCTCGTCCAGCTTCCCGTAGCTCGAGCCGCCGGTGTTCAACGCCTTGAACCCGCCGTTGTTCTCCGCCAGCTTCTGCTTGATGATGTCCGCCTGGATCGTCACGCCCAGGTGATTCGCCTGGCCCGTCAAATCCGCCGACACATGGTAATCCTTGTCCTTCTTGAACGCGTTGTTCCGCAGATAGCACCACAGCACCGTCGCCAGCCCGTGCTCATGCGCCAGCGCAAACGCCTGGCTCACCTCCACAATCTGACGCGCGCTCTGGTCCGATCCAAAATAAATCGTCGCGCCCACCGCCGCCGCGCCCATGTCCGCCGCCTGCTTGATGGTCCCAAACATGATCTGGTCAAACTTGTTCGGATACGTCAGCAACTCGTTGTGGTTAATCTTCACCAGGAACGGAATCTTGTGCGCATACTTGCGCGACACCGACCCCAGCACGCCGTACGTCGACGCCACCGCGTTGCAACCGCCCTCGATCGCCAGCTTCACGATGTTTTCCGGGTCGAAATAATCCGGGTTCTTCGCAAAACTTGCGCCCGCGGAATGCTCGATGCCCTGGTCCACCGGCAGGATCGACAGGTAACCCGTCCCGCCCAGCCGCCCGTGGTTGAACAGCCGCTGCAGATTGCCCAGCACGCGATTGTTGCGGTCGGACACCGCAAAGAGCTGGTCCACCGTCTCGGGTCCTGGCAGATGCAGCCGGTCCTTCGGAATCTTCGGATTGCTGAAGGCGAGCAGTGATTCAGCCTGTTCACCCAGAACTTTTTCAATGTTTGTCATGGTATTCGCTTTCGATTATCGGCTCAAACGGCACACAGGTTCGGGAGCAAATCCAACTGATCCAACGCAATCCGCCGTCCATCTTCCGCCCTAAACGCTGCAATTCGATCGCGCCATTTTCTCTAATGTACCACGTCCGAACCCGCTAGACCTGCGTTGCCCATTCCTTCGCAATTCTTGCTCCATTTCCACCCACCGACCCGCCAGCCCTTCGCCAGCCGATAATCCTGCCACATTTGCCCGCCAATGAAAAGTCCAAGATGCCTTCCGCTTGGAGCCAGCACCTCGCGCTCCGCGCAAACCGATCCTGTCTCGCTCCCGTTCCGCTTCCCACCCGCCGTCTCTTTCCCTCTCGCCCCGCGAGGAACGAGCGGGGAGAGAGCCGGAGAGAGGGCCATCCATCTCGCCCTCCGCGCGGCCGCGAGGGGGACCTCCGTCCCCCCGCTTTCCAAACCGGCCGCCTCCCAATGCGCACCCGTTGATTCACTAACTGCGCTCCCACCCGCCGCCTCTTTCCCTCTCCCCCGCGAGGAACGAGCGGGGAGAGAGCCGGAGAGAGGGGCCATTCATCTCGCCCTCCGCGATCGTCTCTTGCGGGGAAACTGACTCTACTCCGGCACCAGCACAATCTTTCCCCGCGCATGCCCGCTCTGGCTCAACTCCTGCGCCTGCCGCGCCTGGCTTAGCGGCAGCACCGCTTCCACGTTCACCTGCACCTCCCCGCTCACCACCAAGTCCGCAATCCGCGCCAGTTGATCGCCCCTTGGCTTCGACCACCAGAACAACGCCCGCACCCCGTTCTCCTTCGCCTTCTCCTCCGACGGCGGTTGCACAATCGACACCAAAATCCCTCCCTTCCGCAAAACCTTGAACGACCGCTCCTGTGTCTCGTCACCCACGGTGTCAAACACCACATCCGCGTCGTGCACGATCTCATCGAAATTGACCGCGTGATAATCAATCGCCTCGTCCGCCCCCAGCTCACGCACGTAATCAAGATTCTTTACCGATGCCGTCCCGATCACCCGCGCTCCCTTCCACGCCGCAAACTGCACCGCAAACCCACCCACACCCCCCGCCGCGGCATGGATCAAAACCGTCTCGTTCTCCTCGAGGTTTGCCGCGTCAAACAACGCCTGCCACGCCGTCAGCGATGCCGTCGGCAATGCCGCCGCATGCTGGAAATCCAGCGATTCCGGCTTGCGCGCCACCCGCGATTCCGGCGCGACCAAATATTCCGCATAGGACCCGCTCTCATCCGCCACCACGCCAAAAACCGGCATTCCCAGCCGCAGATTCTTCACGTCCGCGCCCACCGCCTCGATAATCCCCGCAAAATCGCTCCCCATAACCTGCGGCAAAGGTCCCTGTCCCACCTTTCCCTCGCGAATCTTCCAGTCCACCGGGTTCACCCCCGCCGCGTGCACCCGAACCAGCACCTCGTCCCGTTGCGGCTCCGGCCTCGGCACATCCTCATACTTCAACACCTCAGGTCCGCCGTACTGGTGAATCATTACCGCCTTCATCGTCTCCGTCATCGTCACGGTCGCCATAATTTCCTCCGGTTTTCGATTTTCCCTTTAATCAAGCTATCACGCCTCCCGCTCGATTCAAACGGACTGGGACGGGGAGAGCGGGTATTTTTATTCGCGGCCGTACCCTCCAATGCTTCCCCAAGTTTGGCAACTATCGCACGCTGTCCCCTCTCCGCCGAAGCTGGGTGACGCACCCCCGTTGTCTGTCAGCCTGAATCATCGGATCTTCGCAAGGTATCTTGCCATTGATGGGCAAGGTACGCGGCCCGCCGGCCCGGGGGTACGAAACGTCGCGCTGGCCACTTTGCAACCAAGGTACGGCCCATGCCTGAAACAGCGTCCATCCCGGTACTGGTGGTCGAACACACGTCCCCCGAGGTCCTCCTCATTCGCATCTCGGGCGATTGCCTCAACCAACCTCTGCCGCAGTGCATCGAGCTGGTTCGCGAAGCCTCGAAGGAATCCCCGGCGATCCGATACCTGGAATTTGACACCACCGGCCTGCACGGCTGGGACTCCCGTTTCGTGGCGCTCATCAGCCGCTGCATCACGCTCGCCCGGGACCACAATCTGGAACTGCGCTGCGAAGGTCTGCCCGAGGGAGTCCGCCGATTGCTGCGCCTGGCCCAGATTCTGCCCGGGAGACTGGATGCGCACCGCGGCGTGGTCAAGGAACGCTTCCTCCAGAAAGTAGGCGAGCGCGCAATCGCCCGTTACGAGGGCACGATCGGCCTGTTCACCTTCCTCGGCCAGAACCTGCTCGCCCTGGGCAATCTCCTGCGGGGACAGGCGCAATTCCGCTGGAACGATGCCCTCCTCATCATGGAGGAGAGCGGCCCCAGGGCGCTCGGCATCGTGGCCATGATCAATTTTCTCATCGGTCTCATCCTCGCCTTTGTCGGCGCCACGGAGCTCTCCCGATTCGGCGCCTCGATCTATGTCGCCGACCTCGTCGGCATCGCCGCCGTCCGCGAGACGGGTTCCATCATGACCGGCATCATCCTCTGCGGCCGCACCGGCGCCGCCTTCGCCGCCCAGCTCGGCACCATGCGGGTCAACGAAGAGATCAACGCCCTCGAAACCTTCGGCATCTCGCCCATGGAATTCCTCGTTCTGCCCCGCATGATCGCGCTCATTCTGATGATGCCCTTTCTCTGCGTGTTTGCCAATTTTATCACCATGGTCGGCGGCTTCTCCGTGTCAGCCACCGTCCTCAATGTGACGCCCGAGATATACTGGAACCGCACCATCGAGGCCATCCACCTCAACAGTTTCCTGCTCGGCATCGTCAAGGGCTCCTTCTTCGGTTTCCTGGTCGCCTACACGGGCTGCCTCCGGGGCATGCAAAGCGGCTACACCGCCGCCGCCGTCGGGGAGGCCGCCACCCGCGCGGTTGTGGCCGGCATTTCCGCCATCATTGCCTCGGACGGCATCTTTGCCGTTCTCTGCAACGCGCTGCATATTTGAACAGGGAGATGAACGCCGACGATACCAAGGCCGAAATCCGCAACCTGACCATGGCTTACGGCTCCTATCTGGTCATGCGCAACGTCAGCGCCCGCATCAAGCGCGGCTCCGTCTTCGTCATCATGGGCGAAAGCGGCGCCGGCAAAAGCACCCTGCTACGAACCATGGTCGGCCTCCAGCCCCCGCAGGAAGGCGACGTCCTTTACGACGGCCGCAGCTTCTGGGAATTGGACGAGGACTCGCGCCGGGTCGAGTTGCGCAAATTCGGCGTGCTCTTTCAAAGCGGCGCGCTCTGGAGTTCCATGACCGTCGCCGAAAACGTTGAACTCCCCCTGGTCGAATACACCGATTGGTCCCCGGGGGACCGTCGCGACGTCGTTCGTCTCAAACTGGCGCTCGTGGGCCTGGAAGGCTTCGAGGCGTATTATCCTTCTGAGCTTTCGGGCGGCATGCGCAAACGCGCCGGCCTCGCCCGCGCCATGGCCCTCGACCCGGAAATTCTCTTCTTCGACGAGCCGTCCTCCGGCCTCGACCCCATCCTCTCCCGCAACCTCGACGAACTGATGCTCGAACTGCGCGACAGCCTCGGCGCCACACTGATCGTCGTCAGCCACGAACTGGCCAGCATCTTCACCATCGCTGACGATTCGATCTTCCTCGACTCCGAATCGAAGACCGTCCGGGCACAGGGCAATCCGCGCGAACTGCGCGATCACTCGCCCGACTCCAAAGTCAGGGCCTTTCTCACCCGCGGGGAATTCACCGGCCCCGCCGCCACAACATGAAAAAGGCAAACCCCACCACTCTCGGCCTGTTCCTCGTCATCGGTGTGGTGTTGGGCGTCGCCGGGGTCCTGGTCTTCAGCGCCGGCACCTTTTTCCGCCCCGAGATGAAAAACATTCTCTACTTCAACGGCTCGCTCAAGGGCCTCAACCCCGGCGCTCCCGTCAAATATCGCGGCGTCACCATCGGTCGGGTCGAACAAATCCTCATCCGCCATAATCAGTCCGACGACGATTTCGCCATGCCGGTGATCATCGCCGTCGATGAAAAGCTCGCCCAATCCAAGTCCGACCAACGCCTCCGCATCCGCGATCCGGACAAGTTCGATCGTCTCGTCCACCAGGGATTTCGCGGCCGCCTCGACGCCGAAAGCCTCGTGACCGGCGTCCTCTACGTGAGCCTGGACATCGTCCCCGACGCCCCTCCGCCGGTCTTTCACCAAATCGAGCCGCAGTACCGCGAGATTCCCACCGTCCCCAGCCAGGTCCAGAAACTCCTGGCCAACCTCGAACATCTCGACCTTCCCGGCCTCTCGGCTAAGTTGGAGGCCCTGCTGGACAAGGCGGATGCCAGCCTTGGCGAATTGCACGTTGATCAAATCAACAGCGGCCTCACCAACCTGCTCGGCTCGGCAAATCATCTCGTCACGTCCCCGGACCTCACCAATGCCGTCCTCGCCGCCCGGCACAGCCTCGAACACGCGGACGCCCTCGTCCAGCGCGTCGATGGCCGCGTGAACCCGCTCGCGGACGATCTCACGAATACTCTCGCGGACGCACAGAAAACCCTGGTCGACCTGCGCCAGGGAATCCAAAACATCTCCGGCCTCGTCGGACCCGACGCCACCTTCCAGTCCGATCTCTCCCAGGCCCTGGAACAATTGGCCAACGCCAGCCGCTCCGTCGCCGATCTCGCCGAATTCCTCGAACGCAATCCCGATGCCCTGATCACCGGCCGAAAACGCTCCGGAAACCAACAATGAAGCGCGCGACTGATCTCATCTTATTCGCGCTGCTCGGCGCGACCTGCCTGTTGCTCGACGGGTGCCTGATAAAACGATCGCGCGCACCCACGCATTTCTTCGTCCTCGCCCCCTCGCCGGCCTCCGGCCACGCCCCGGACGCGACGCAGCCGGTCTCGCTTGAGTTCGCGGCCGTCAGCATGCCCGATTATCTCCTCCGTGAATCCCTCGCGGTGCGCAAGAGCCCCATCGAGATTGGCTATCGGACCGATGCGCTTTGGGCCGAGCGCCTCGACCACAATTTCCGCCGGACGCTCGCGGACAATCTCTCCCGGCGCCTCCCCTCCGCCCACATCTCTCTCTCCGCCTCCCGCAATTACGACCTCCGCCTCTCCATCGACGTGAAGCAATTCGACGTCGACACCCAGGGCCGCGGCACACTCATTGCCTCCTGGCAACTCACCGCCCGCAACAACAGCACACCTCTCAAGACCGGCCAGGCTCATCTCACTCACGCCGGCCCCTCCCCCCACGACCCCGAATCCATCATCGCTACCCTCAGCGCGCTTTGCGCCCAATTCAGCGACCAACTCGCCGAGGCAATCCGCTCCCAAGGGGTCTCACACATCTAAGTCACGCTCCGTTGCACATCTCCCTTCCATTCTCGCAATCCCGTGATTACCGCAACTTCCTTACCTTCCGCGCCCACGTTCCTCAATCGATTGTGCCGTGGCAATTTCTCCTGTGACGGACGACACCGCGAACTCCACTGAAGCCAGCCGCCCGCCCCTGGGCCTGCGCGTGCTCAATTTCCTGCTTGGACGCCCGCTCGCCTCGCGCGAAGGCCGCCGCGAACAAATCGGCTGGCTCCCGGGCATCGCCGTTCTCGGCCTCGACGCTCTCGGCTCCGCCGCTTACGGCCCCGAAGCCGCCCTCACCCTCCTGATCCCGCTCGGCGCAGAAGGCTTGCGCGCCATCGGTCCCATTACGCTCGTCATCGTCGCCATTCTCCTCATCGTCGCTCTCTCGTATCGCCAGACGATCGGCGCCTATCCCAACGGCGGCGGTTCCTACACCGTCGCCAAGGAAAATCTCGGCGAACACTGGGGCGTCCTCGCCGGTGCCGCGCTTGGCGTGGACTATGTCCTCAATGTTGCCGTCGGCATCTCGGCCGGCGTGGGCGCAATCGTCTCCGCCTTCCCGCCCCTGCTCAAATACACGCTCCCGCTCTGCCTCGGCCTGCTCGCGCTCCTCACCATCCTCAACCTCCGCGGCGTCCGCGAAGTGGGCGCGGCGTTCATGACGCCCACCTGCCTCTTCATCGCGTGTCTGTGCGCCGCTCTCGCGATGGGTGTTTTCAAAATCTTGCAAACCGCCGGCCACCCGCAACCCATCGTTCCGCCACCGCGGCTTCCCCAGGCTCGCGAAGCGATCACGGCCTGGCTCCTGCTCCGCGCCTTTGCCAGCGGTTGCACCGCCATGACGGGTGTCGAAGCCGTCTCCAATGCCGTCCCCATCTTCCGCGAGCCGTCGGTCAAAAACGCCCGCCGCACGCTCGCCGCCATCATCGGCATTCTGACGCTGATGCTCCTCGGCATCGCCTGGCTCTGCCGCGCCTACCACATCGGCGCCACCGAACCCGGCTCGGCCGGCTACCAAAGTGTCCTCTCCCAACTGCTCGGCGCGATCGCCGGCCGCAACTGGTTTTATTTCCTCAGCATGGCCGCCATCTTTTCCGTGCTCGCGCTTTCCGCCAATACCAGCTTCGCCGGCTTCCCGCGCATGTGCCGCCTCATGGCTCTCGATGAATATCTGCCCGAAAGCTTCGCCTGGCGCGGCCGCCGGCTGGTTTACAACGCCGGCATTCTTTCGCTCGCCGTTCTCGCAGCCATTCTCCTGCTCGTGTTTCGTGGTGTCACCAACGGCCTCATCCCCCTCTTCGCCATCGGCGCGCTGCTCTCGTTCACGCTCTCCCAGGCCGGCATGGTCGGGCATTGGCGCGCCCGCCTGCGCGAACCGCATGCCCGCCGCGCGCTCCTTGTCAACGCCGTCGGCGCCACCGCCACCGCCCTCACCGTCGTGATCGTCATGATTTCCAAATTCACCGAGGGCGCCTGGATCACGCTGCTGCTCGTCCCCGCCATGGTGCTGCTACTGCACCGCATGAAAATCCACAACCTCCGCCTCGAAGCCGAAACCGTTGCCCGCCAACCGGTCGATTTCCACACCCTGGCGCCGCCGTTGGTGGTCGTGCCCGTCGACAAATGGACCCACGTCGCCCGCAAGGCCCTCCGTTTCGCCATGGAAATCTCCCCCGATGTCCGCGCCATCCAGGTGCTCGCCCGGGAGGTGCCCACGGAAAAACTCGCCGACCACTGGAACGAACTGGTGGCCGAACCCGCCCGCGCCGCGGGCCTCAAACCTCCCCAGTTCAAGATGCTCGCCTCCAAATACCGCCAGCTCCTCACACCCATCGTCGGCTACGTCTGCCAGACCGCGAAGGAACACCCCGGTCGCTCCGTCGCCGTCCTCATCCCCGAACTGGTCGAGCGCCGCTGGTACCACTACTTCTTCAGCTTCTCCACCCTGCTGCGCGGAATGCTCCTCATCCGCGGCCACTCGCAAATATTCATCATCACCGCCCCATGGTACCGCCGCCCATTCCCCGACTCCGGCAACCCGGACTCGCACTGAATTTTTTCAGCGGTACGCGACCCGCCCGCCCGCAGCAAGGCGCCCGGCCTTTTCGGTTTTGAATATTGGAGCTTCCTCCATGCTCATTCCTCTCTCACCACCTTCTCCCCCCGCACGCCCCTTCTCGTCACCCTGTCCAGCCACGCCCGCAAACTCGCCGTCACCGTCTCCGATTTTCCCGCCGCCCGCGCCACCAGCACGGCGCACCGCGCCCGGTTGACAATCTCCCGCGTCACCTCGCCCAGCACATACGTCTGCAACCGCCCGCGGCTCAGCGACGACCCGCTCACCAGCAAATCGTAATTCCCCGCGTTGATTTCGCGGAAAATCTCGTCCAGCACCAGCCCCTTTCGCAATTTCACCTCCACCCGCACTCCCAGTCCTTCGAGCGTCGCCTTCTGCTCGCGCAAATTCCTCCCGAGCTCCGACCGCGAATTCAACACCGCCTCCACATCCACCTCCTGCTCATACAGCCGCTGGTAAATCGCCGGCGGCGCCGCCAGCACGTGAAAGAGCGTCACCCTGGCTCCCATCCCGTGTGCGATGCAACCCGTTAACGCCACCGCGTTATCAATATATTTCTTCCCGCCCGTGCACAGCAGGATCTGCTTGATCGTCGTCAATTCTCCCATCACGGCCAGCACCGGCGGCCGGATGCTCTTGATGATCTTATAGGTCTTGGAGGATCGCCAGAACCTGCCGCGCGAGCCCTTTTCCGCCGCGCCCACCACCACCAGATCAAAAGTCCCCGATTCGCTTTCCTGGATGATTTCGTGGATCGGATCGCCGTCACGTGTGATCAGTCGGGCCGGAATCTTCCGCTCCGCGAACAACCGCTGCGTCCCTTGCAGCATCTCGCCAATCTGTTCCACCTCCGCTGACATCTCGGTGATCGCCAGCAGTGTGACCTCCGCCCGGCACGCCTCAGCCACGGCCGCGCCCAATCGCACCGCCCGCGCCGCCGCTTCGGAGCCGTCGCTGCAGATCAATAGTTTCACACGTCCTCCGCTCTATTTCGCCGGATGACCGCTCAACAAGCCGTGCAATACAATCACCGCGCCAATCAGGGGCAGCGGTATGAACGCCAGCCGGATTCGCACACCGCCGAAATACTGCGTCAGTGTCGCGCCAATCTGCGCGCCCAACGCCGCCCCCGTGTGCATCACCAGCGCGATCAGGATGTCCACGTTGCCCTTGATCGCATGCGTGAATGTGCCGTAACTCGCTGAAATGATGATCTCGAACAGGTCCGTCCCCACCGCAATGTGGGTGGGAATTCCCAAAAGATAAATCATCGACGGCATCCGGATGTATCCCGCGCCGCCGCCGAGAAATCCGCTGAACAATCCGCCCACGAACGCCACCCCGACAATCGACCACAACGAAATCCGCTCGATCCCTGAAACCGGCAGGCTGATATGCGGCGGCAGGTTCAACAATTGGACCTTCCGCGTGATATGCGTGAACGAAGTCTCGTCGTGCTTCTTCTTTTCCCCCACCGGTTCCTCCGATGCCGCCTTCCCCTGCGCGCGCCTCTGCCGGATCGTCCGCCAGCTTTCCCACCCCATGAAGCTGGAAATGCTCAACAGGATCACGATGAAAACGATTCCCACCACCAGGTCCACCTCCGCCGCGCGCTTGAGCATCTGGATGAACTGCGCGCCCAGCTCGACGCCGCTGATCGTTCCGATCACCATCAACCCGCCCAGTTTCAGGTCTATGTTCCCCAGCGTCCGATGCTTCCGCGCCGCCACGATGGATTTGCCCACGATGTGCGCCAGGTCCGTGCCCACCACAAAATTCATCGGCATCCCAACGCCGAACAACGCCGGCCCCACCAGGAAACTGCCGCCCACGCCGAAAAACCCTCCCAGCACGCCCACGATAAATCCCACCCCCACGAGGTAAATCACGCTGATGTGCATGCCGGATATCGGAAAATCCATCGTTACTCCTTTCCTTCGGGCCAGATCAAACGCAGCAATCCCCGCGTCACCAGTTCCAGCACATATCCCTGGCCAACAATCAGCACCAACGCAACAAGCGCATACGTCCTCCGATCGTTGCGAAACAGGTCATAGAGCCAGCCCCCCAGAAAATGCAAAACCAGAAAGAAATAAGCCGTCACGAGCGCGCCGTACACCACCGCCTCGGCAACAAAGGAACCCGCCAATATCTTAAGTTTGCGCTTCATGACTCCCACTGATCGCAACTCCGCACAACCAACCACAGACCGGCGATTGCCCAGACGGGATCATGACTCGCGAAGCGTTTGGAGCGCGGGAGCTTGCCCCCGCTTTCGCCCGCGGCATGCCGCACCGACCGCCCCGTCCTTCACCGAAGCCAATTCCCGGATTTTTCCGTCCCCTCCAAACACTCTGCCTCTTTATAATTGTACCTTCCAATCAACTTGAATATTTTAAATCACCATATCACATGCCCGCGATTTTTCATCCATCCACCCCTGACGAATGGCCGCCAGCAACCCCAACCCCGCGAAGGTGTCATCACTTACAATCATCTGGGCCTTCCCCAATCCGCCGCTCAGGAGATCGCCACGGATGACTCCAATGCCCGCTCCCGCTCCAGCAACGTGGGGTGAGAATAATAAAACCCGCTGTAAAGCGGATGCGGCGTGAGATTGCTCAGGTTCTTCTCGTTCAATTTCCGCAACGCGCCCACCAGCGACTGCGTTTCGTTCATCGTCCGCGCCGCGTAGGCGTCCGCCTGGTATTCGTACTTGCGCGACCACCAGTGCGCCAGCGGCGAGAGCCAGAACGTCACCGTCCCTGCCAGCAACGCAAACAACAGCAGCGCCGGCGCAATCCGCCCAGGTTCATACGGAAATCCGAAGCCGCGGTAGAACCACTCTTGTTTCGCGAACCACGACAGCACGAAGAATCCCGCCAGCGTGGTGAATGCCGACCACGCCAGCATCTTGGGAATGTGCCGTTTCTTGTAATGCCCGATCTCGTGCGCCAGCACCGCCTCCAGCTCCGGCTCGCTCAATTGCTGGATCAGTGTGTCGAACAGGACAATTTTGCGAAACCGGCCGAACCCCGTGAAGAACGCGTTCGAATGCCGCGACCGTTTGCTCCCATCCATCACCTGGATCGTGCGCGCCGTGAATCCGGTCCGCTGCCCCAGCGCGAGCAGCCGTTCGCGCAAACTCCCTTCCGCCAGCGGCGTGAATTTGTTGAACAGCGGCAGGATGATGATCGGCGCCAGCACGAGCATCACGAGTTGAAAAAGCATCAGCGCCGCCCACGCCCACAGCCACCACCATCTGCCGGTCCATTCCACCAGTTTGAGCACCAATACCAGCAGCGGCATGCCCAGCCCGGTTGCCAGCAGCAATCCCTTCACCCGGTCCATCCACCACAATCTCGGCGTGCTGGTGTTGAATCCAAACCTTTCCTCCAGACGAAATTGCTCGTGCCACGCAAGGGGCAATCCGGGCAGCGCGAGCACAAAGAAGATGGTAAACAAAAAGACCGCCGTCGCCCACGCTCCCTGTCCCAGCCGTCCCGCAAACCATCCATACGCCCACGGCAGCACGCCGCTCGCAATCACCACCGCCAGCAGCACCGCGTCGAAAATCGATTCAAGCTGCCCAAACCGGCTCCGCGCCAGGGTATATTGCACCGATTTCCCGTAGGTCGCGTCGTCGATCACGCCCTTGAACGCCTCCGGAATCGCCGTCGCGTTCGCCTCCACGTTCCGCTGATTCAACCGCGCCAGCCAGTACTCCGCCGCCCACCGCGCCACGATCAGCGACAGCGCCGCACCGACAACTGCGAACGAAAGGTCCATTCCTCAATTCTCTAACACAATCCGCCCCGCAATCAAATCATGGCTCCCCGCCTACCCGTCCCCTTGCCGGAAAACGAATTCACCCCGTAACCGCCTCCGCCATAGGCCGTCCATGCGCCACCTCGCTCGACTTCGAATCAGCTCACCCCACCGTCACCCAGGTCCGTGTCCGCGCCCCCTTGTAGGCCGCTTCCATCACGCTCACCCGCGACGCCGCCTCTGACGGCTTCACCAGCGGCATGTCGGTCGCCCCCGCCACCGCGTTTACAAACTGTTCGATCGGCGCCGGAGGCGCCGCCGGCAGTTGCGTCCACGGCTCGCGCCCGCCCGCCCCTTCCACTTTCCGGCTGCGATAATACAGCGACTGGCCCAATATGAACGCGTGCCCCTCCGTTCCGCTGATTAACAGCGGCATCGGATTATCCAGGTCCACCCACGCACCCGCCAGCGTGCCAGTGACGCCGTTCTTGAACCGCAGCAATCCCTCGCCGCTTTCGTCGCAATCGCCGTATTTTCCCGTCACGGTTTTGATGTCAGCCGTGACCGACTCCACATCCCCCAGCAGCCACATCAGCACGTCCAGCACGTGCGTTCCCAAATCTCCAAACGCCCCCACGCCCGCCTGCTTCACGTCCGCCATCCAGCGATAATCGGAATCAAAATATCCCGCCAGCGATCCCGCGTGCACGAATGAAGCCCGCGCCCGCGTGACCTTTCCGAAATTTCCCTGCGCGATCTGGTCTTTGAGAAAAATGTGCGCCGGGATCGTGCGCATGAAATAACCCGTGGTGAACAGCACGCCCGCCTTCTCGATCGCCGCCGCCATGGCCTTGCTCTCCTCCGCCGTCGTGCCCAGCGGTTTCTCCACGAACATATGCTTCTTCGCCTCCGCCGCCGCGATCACCAGGTCCTTGTGCCGGTCCGTCTCCGAACAAATCACCACCCCGTTCACCCCGGCATCCGACCACACCGTCTTCGGATCGTCCGCCTTCTGGCACCCCGACTCCTGCGCAAACTTGTCCGCCCGGGCGCTGTCGTGATCATACGCGTACTTCACCTTGACGTTCCCCAGCGACTTGAGAATCCGCGCGTAATTCGGCGCGTGAATGTGCGCGCAACCCACCATCGCCAGCGTCACCGTCTTTGGGCTGTCCGCGGCCAGTGCCAGCGATTCCGACATCATCGCCGCCGATGCGGCCGTCAATCCCACCTGTTTGATGAACGTGCGACGCGGCATTTCCCTCCCGGCTGGTTGGTCCGTATTCATGCCCAAGCATTGCCCTCCCTCTTGCGCACGGTCAACAATCAAAGAATGGCGCGGCCTGTGCCCGCTATTGGTAAATTTTCGCCGCCTGGACCATCTGGATAATCAACCCCCACGACGTAGGCTGATCATCCCTCTTGCCGGAATCTTCGCGCCATGACGCCATTGCCTCCAAGTAGCGGTCAAGTGTCGGATTTTCCCAGGATTGGGGATTCCGTTCGAGTTGGACGGACAAATGGCGAACCGCTTTCACAACATCGTCACGAGTTTTCATTGCGATAACATTTCACGAAAATGCCCCCGTTTCCTCTCACGCTCATCCAACCAGTCCCGGACTCCATTACCCGCGCACTCAAGCCAGCCCAAGCCGCCCGTGGCTGTCCCCTCTCCTGGGGGAGAGGGTCAGGGTGAGGGCGGACGTTCATCTAACTTTTCCATTCCGCACTCCGCACTCCGCACTCCGCTCACGCCGCCTGCTGACGCGCCAGCCGTTCCAACTTCTTCTTATAGTGCTTCGCCGCCAACAGCCTCGCCAGGTAAACCAAAATCGCCACATTCCCCAAAAAGATCGTCATCTTATACAGCGTCAAATGGTGCACCATTTGATAAATCTCCAAAGGCAGATAAATCCCCGCCGACAGCACCGCAAACCATTCCGCCCACACCAGCTCGTGCCACAAACCGAATGCCTCCACGAACCGCACCACCGCGTAAAACACCGCAAAAAAAGTAAACAGCCATATCCGGGTGTCATTCACATGCGACGCGAAATTGATGAACTCGTGTGTTACTTTCCACGCAGGATCGGCGTGCAGAAGGTTCACCAGCATTTCCGCCTTGGCCTGGACATCCGAGTGCAGCAACGCCAGCAGCGCCAGGCCCGCCAGCAAAACCACCGCCCCCTTAAGAAGCTCAAACAGCGCCACCGTCCGCTCCCCCAGCGGCGCTCTATGCACAGTTTCTGCTTTGTTCACGGTTTCGTCAGGTCCTTGCAAGCTCCCTCATTTGACTCCACAAACAGGGTTTTGTTCGATTCGCCCGGACATCATCTTTCAAAACTCGAACCGCACATCCCCCAGCCTGCGAGCAACTTCCACAAGCACCCGCGACTCGTCCGCCGCATCCCGCGCGGCAAATGTGACGCTGAACCTGAGATACGGTCCCGCGTCGTCCCAGGGCACGGTCGATATCAACTTCCCCGTGATCAGCCATTGCGACACGTCCTCCGCGCTCTTGAACTCCGTGCGTGACCCGTCCGATGCCACCGCCGCCCGCGGCGCCTTCACATACAGGAAGAACGACCCCTGCGGCTTGCGCGCGTTGAACCCCGCCTTGCGCAGCACGTCCACAAGCGCGTCCATGCGGCGCGAATATTTCGCCGCGATCTTTTCCGTGATCTCCGGATGATCAAAGCAATACGCCGCCGCGTGCTGGATCGCCAGGAACTGCCCCGAGTCCGTGTTGTCCTTCACGTCCGCGTACGCGCGCACCAGCAATTCGTTGCCGGCCACGAATCCGCAACGCCAGCCGGTCATGTTGAAGCTCTTGCTCGTCGAATGCAATTCCACGCCCACTTCCTTCGCGCCGGGCGTCGCCAGGAAGCTCAGTGGCTTGCCCGCAAACACCAGCGCCGCATACGCCGCATCATGGATCACCACGATGCGATTGCGTTGCGCGAACTCCACCACCTCGCGGAAAAACTCCGGCGTGGCGCTCGCGCCGGTCGGATTGTTCGGATAGTTGACCACCAGCACCTTCGCCTTCGACAACACATCCGCCGGAATCGACTTCAGGTCGGGAAGAAAATAATTCGCTTCGGTGAGCGGCAGGTTGTGCACCAGCCCGCCGCAATATTTCGAGTGCGTGCCGAACACCGGGTATCCCGGCGTGGTCATCAGCACGTAATCGCCCGGATTGATGAACGCCGCCGGCAGGATGGACAACGCCGCCTTGCTGCCGATCGAATGCACCACCTCGGTTTCCGGATTGATCCCCGCCACGCCGCAAACCCGTCCCAGGTAACGCGCCGCCGCCTGCTTCAGCGCGCCGTCGCCATTGTCCGCGTAGCCGCGATTCTCCGGCTTGCGAGCCTCCTCGTGCAGTTTCGCCACCACCTCCGGGAAAGCCATCTCGTCCGGCTCGCCCACCCCCATGTCGATGATCTCCGCGCCCGGATTCGCCGTCAGCGCCGCGCGCTTGGCGCGCTTGATCTTCTCGAATTTGTAGATTGCCGTGGACTTGCCGTATTGCCGGCCGCCGATGCGCTCGGCAAAAAGATTCTGAATATACGAGTCGGACATGTTCGGTTTCTCTGTGCGATTTGCCGCCGATCCCCGGGCTTTCGACCCAAGTGACGGAGAGGCAAAAATAGTTGAACCAACGGCCCAACGCAAGCGGTGTTGACGGTCACCTTCTTGCTGGATGCCCGCGGCACGGTTATGTATCTTCTGGCCGGCGGTGCTGCCATTTCATCTGGATGAAAGCCCGCGCGCATGAACACCGAGAAGATCGACACAAATCATAAGGCACTCCGAATCAACCTGGACGCCAAACGCTACGGCACCTTCGCCGAAATCGGCGCCGGACAGGAGGTCGCCCGTTGGTTCTTTCACGTCGGTGGCGCGGCCGGCACCGTGGCCAAGACCATCTCCGCCTACGACATGGGCGTGAGCGACGCGATTTACGGCCCGAGCGACCGTTACGTCAGCCGCAAGCGCCTCCAGTCGATGCTCGATTACGAGTTCAACCTCCTGCTCGAGCGGCTCAATACCACGCGCGGCTCCAAGAACGCCTTCTTCGCCTTTGCCGATACCGTCGCCACCCACAGCTACACCCGCCAGGAGGAAGGCCACGGCTGGATGGGCATCCGCTTCCAGTCCGAATGCAGCGCCGGCCCCTCCGAGATCATCATTCACGTCCACATGCTCGATACGGAGAACGTCCGAGAGCAGGAGGCGCTCGGAATCATCGGCGTGAACCTCATCTACGGCGCGTTCTATCATCATCAGGAGCCGGAAGTCCTGATCGCGTCCCTGATGGACAATCTCACCCGCGACCGCATCGAGCTGGACATGATCCGCTTCTCGGGTCCCGCGTTCACCAAAGTCGACAACCGGCTCATGAGCCTGCAGCTCGTCCAGCAGGGACTCACCGAGGCCGCAATGTTTACCGCCGATGGCGAGGTCGTGCAGCCCGCCGACATCCTTTACAAGAAGCCCGTGCTGGTCGAGCGCGGCAGTTTCCGCCCCATCATCAACACCACACTCGACATGCTCGAGCGCGCCGAGGAGCAGTTCAAGGAGGAGCCCGGCCTTAAAGGCGAGGACCCCATTGTCCTGATGGAAATGACCCTCCGCAATCTGCTCTCGGAAAGCGGCATCGACCACCAGGATTTCCTCTCGCGCGTGGACATCCTCAGCACGCTCGGCAAGACGGTGCTGATCTCCAATTTCGGCCGCTATTACAAACTCGTCTCCTACCTGGCCCGCTACACCCACAAGCAGACCGGCCTGGTCCTGGGCATTCCCAGCCTCAAGGAAATCTTTGACGAAAAATTTTATACCGATCTCGAAGGCGGACTGCTCGAATCCCTCGGCCGCCTGTTCAAGAGCGAGGTGAAACTTTACGTCTATCCCTGGCGCGATCCTGCCACCGGCGAAATTGTCACTGCCGAAACCCTCAAGGTCGCCCCGCACCTCAGTCATCTTTACGGGCACCTTCTCGAGAACCACTGCATCGAATCCATTCGGAAGCACAACGTCGAATACCTCTCCATCTACTCACGCAACGTGCTCGCCCGCATCCAGACCGGCGACATCACCTGGGAACAGATGGTCCCGCCCACCATCGTCGAAATCATCAAGAAGAACCGCCTCTTCGGCTACCGCAAGTAGCAAGCCCCGAGGATCAGCGCCGCAATCGACTCCGAACCCCAAAGGGGTCAGTCCTATAATTGTGAATTTTGCGCTTCCTCCATTCGGGGAAAATGTGCCTCTGTTCGCGTCGACGCTCGCCTCCCGCTGATCTACACTACCCGCCCAACCTTCGCACCCACCGACAACCCAAACCGCCCCGCCTTCCTACGCAAACGAATCGGCGCACCAAACGCCTTCGACAACAGCGCTGCCGTAAGCACCTCCCGCTTCCTGCCCGCCGCCAGCAATTTCCCCGCCCGCAAAATCAGCGCATGCGAAAATACCGGCATGATCTCCTCCACGTGATGCGTCACGAGCACCAACGCCGGACCAGCCCTCCGCCGGCCCAACCGCTCCAGAAACTGCAGGAAATGTTCGCGCGCCGCGGGATCCAGCCCCGCGCATGGTTCGTCCAAAATCAACAACCGCGGCTTCGCCATCAAAGCCCGCCCGATCAGCACCCGCTGCCGCTCGCCCTGCGATAAATATGCCCACGGCCGCTCCGCCAGACGCCCGCATTCGATCTGCCGCAGAATGCCCATTCCCCGCCTGCGATCGCCCGCGGTGATTTTCCCCCAGTAGTCAATCATCGCATACCGGCCGCTGATCACCGTCTCCAGCGCGGGCTCGGTATCTGCCATGAGCTGCCGGATGGCTGAACTCACCAACCCGATTTGTTTGCGAAGCTCCCTCCAATCGGACTGCCCATACTGTCTGCCCAGCACGCTAATCTCGCCCGCGCTCGGCATCAGGTAACCCGTCAGCGCGCTTAACAGCGAAGTTTTCCCGGAACCATTGGCCCCCAGAATCACCCAGTGCTGCCCCGCTTCGGCACACCACTGGATATTGTCGAGAATGACCGTCTTCCCTCGTTGGATGCCCAGGCCGCGGACCTGCAGGATCGGAGTTCCACCCTTACCCATTCGCAAGTGGCCCGGTTCAGGGTTTCCCGCCGCCCTTTTGCAATTCGGTCGCGACCGCCTTGAGATCGTTGATCACAATCTCCGCCGACGCATCGCCCACGCCGCCGGCTTTGAGCGTGCTCTGCGCGACAGTGACAAAACTCTGCGTCTGTGCGGGACTCAGCTTCCCGCTGTTCATCACCACGTTCAATGCCTTGGCAAGTTGCGGCGCGTTCCTGAGCGAAACATTCCTGCTCCCCAGCGCGGCCGCGAGATCGCTCGCCAGCTTGTTCAACGCGTCCCGCGATGGCTTCGAGCCGCGCGCCAGGCTGGAAAGATCATCCTGCACCGTTTGCTTCTGCGCCGCCGTCGCCGTCGCCCCGCCCGCAATACCGCTGATGTCCGTTTGCAGCTTGTCGATGAGCTGTTGCTGGGCGGGAGTGATTCCATGCGGCGCCGCAGTCGAAACAGCCTGCGCCTGGGCAGGTGCCGTGGAAGCGGCGGGAGTGATTCCCTGGTTGATATTGTTTTGATCGCGAATGCGCAGGGCGCGCTTTTTCACCATCTCAGCCTGGGCGCCCACGTCCTGACCCAAAACACCACGGGCCACAATGGCCGCCAACAAGAACACAAGGAACGACTTCATACGGGTTGTCGTTCCAATTGTGCTGCCCGGGAACCGGCTTGTCAACCGGCTATGGATTTGCCGTCAGATCGGAGCCCTTAGGCAAAAGCGAAATGTAGTCGGTCAAAATATGCTCGGCCTCCGTCAGTGACACATCCACGGCGGGCACCTTGGAATCATCCGCCGCTCCCGTATCAGGATCCACGCCTTCGAGGTCCGCATCCGCGTCGCCCGCGGCCGCCACGGACTCCGCATCCGCATGCTCCTTGGTGCTCGGCTCGGGAGCAGCCTTCACATCGCCCGGCTCCACGGGCTTGGCCGATACCTTCCCCGCCTCCGCTGCATCAGGCGATCCCGGCCCGGTGGACGCGGTCGTCACATTGGTTTCGCCGACGGCCGGAGGCAACCCCGGCATGTCCGCGTTCTTCAACGTGATCTCGTAAATTTTTTCGTGCGTCGGCTTGCGGGACTTCATTTCCGCTTCGCGCGCCTTTTGCCGCGCGTCCGCCTCATCCTTCTCCTGCAGCCGTTTGAGCTCGTTCAGGGAAATGCTCTTGTCGGCGACCGCCTTTTTCACCTGCTCGATGTCCTCGCGGACATACGCAAAATCCTTCTCCTTCGCAATGCGCGCCGCGGAGCGCTTTGTCAATTCCGTCAAATACGGCTGCACGCGATTCAGCTTCTCGTACTTGGCCGAATCAATCGTGTCCCATTCCAGCGGGTTGTCCAGCGAGGCTTCGCCCACCTCCAGGTAATCGTCCACCGATGGCAGCACGATGTCCGGGTTCACGCCCTTCAACTGCGTGGACGACCCGCTGGCCCGATAGAACTTGCGCGTGGTCAGCTTGAGCGCGCCGAACGCCTCCGGATCATTCGTGTTAACCTTCCACGATGAACGGAAGATATACGGCGCGAGCTGGTTCAAACTTTGCACCGTGCCCTTGCCGTGCGTCGAAGCGTCGCCCACCAGCAGCGCGCGCCCATAATCCTGCAACGCGCCCGCCAGAATCTCCGACGCCGAAGCGCTGAACCGGCTCGTCAGCACAATCAATGGCCCGTCATACGCCACCGAAGGATCGGTGTCTTCGTAGACCTGCACGTCGTTGGCCGAATCGCGGCTCTGCACCACCGGACCGCTCTTGATGAACAGTCCCGTCAGGTTGATCGCTTCTTCCAGCGAACCGCCGCCATTGCGCCGCAGGTCGAGAATCACGCCTTTCACTTTTTCCTGCTTGAGCTTGGCCAGCAGCTTCGCCACGTCGGCAGTCGTGCTCTTCACCTCGGCCTTGCCCTGCTGCCCCAGCAACGGAAAGCTCGCGTAAAACGACGGCAGGTCAATCACCCCAACCCGCTCCGTCTCGCCCTTGCCATCCGGCATGTCGACGATTCGCGCCTTGGCCTGCTGGTCTTCCAGCTTGATCTGGTCGCGAACCAGGCTCACCACCACGCGCTTGGACGGATCCACCGCATCCCCGGGAATGATCGTCAATCGCACCTCGGTCCCCTGCGGCCCTCGAATCAAATCCACCACCTTGTTCAACGGCATGTCCACCACGTCCACCGGTTCCTTGTCGCCCTGGGCAACCGCCACGATCCGGTCGTTCGGCTTCACTTTCTTGCTTTTGGCCGCCGGTCCGGACGGGTTGAGTTCCTGAATTTTGCAATATCCGTCCTCGGACGTCAGCACCGCGCCAATGCCAAACAACGAAAGGCTCATGCTGATCGAAAAATTCTCCAGGTCCGCCTTGTCGAAAAAGTCCGAGTGCGGATCGTAAACATGCGCCAGCGATGTCAAATACGTCTCCAGCACGCGGTCGCCGTCCCATTCCAGAAAATTCCGGAGCACCCGGCTGTAACGGCGCGCGAGGAGGTTCACAATGTCATTGTGCATGTCGCTCCACGTCGCGCCCAGGGCAATGCCCGTGCGCCGGCTCAACAGCAGCTTGGCCATGGTGTCGCGGCCTTCCTTGTTCAGGCGTTCCTGCAAAAATTCATAACGCAGTTGATCCCGCCAAAACTGCCGCGCCTCGGTCAGGTCCTTGGGATACGGCTGGCCCTTGCGATTCAGCAGGAACCGGTCGTCGTTGGTGAAGGCGAAATCCCCTTCCTCCAGCAGTTCACTCGCATAAGCCGCCTGCTCCTCCACGCGTTGCATGAAGCGATTGAAAATGATGAACGCCGGCGTGGTATCCAGTCTCTGCATCGTGCGCGTGCCCAGCGTGCTGCGGAATCCGTCAAACTCAGCCAGGTCCGATTGCAGAAAATGCACGTGCCGCGGGTCCAGCGTGTCCAGGTATTGGTCCAGAAACCGGCCGGAAAGCTTGGCGTCGAACGACAGGTGGAGATAGTGCATCTGCTCCAGCATCAATGCGGTAAGATAGGCAATGCGCCCGTCGTTCGTCCCGGGCGTCAAACGCGCCACGGAAGCCGACTTGGCCAGTTCCGCCGCCAGTGTGGTCCTGCCGTCGCCAGCCAGGTTAAGAGGGGCATCGGCGCCATATAATGGCAAAACGAGACCCAGACAAAGCAATACTAAAGGGATTCTCACAGTCTTTTGTGTACGTTTACCGAAATTCAAACTGCAACTTAGACTGACTATAAACCTGCCCGTTCACATTCCAAACAACTATTTTATGGGGAAAGCCATTGCCGTGCCTGACCCGCCCCGACACACAAATTTCTCAATAATTCGGTTGAAATCCACCGGCTTTTTAGCAGAGTATTCAGCCATTCTATGCGAAAAACGTTGCTGATTATTGCCGGATTTGGGGTTTTGGCGTGCGGCGCCCGGGCGCAAAACCAGAAAGCTGACGACAAATCTGTCCTGAAAGATGACAAGCAGAAAATTAGCTATGCCATCGGGATGAACACCGGCATGAGCCTTAAACGGGTGGATGCCGACGTCGACCTGCAGGCTCTCGCCCAGGGAACCAAGGACGCCCTCTCCGGCGGCCCCACCCAGCTCACCGAACAGGAAATGCGCGAGGTCCTCGGCAAGTTCAGTCAGGAACTCCGCCTCAAGCAGGGACAGAAAATGAAACAGCTCGCCGACAAGAACAAGAAGGACGGCGAAACGTTCATGGCCGATAACAAGAACAAGCCCGGCGTCATCACCCTCCCCAGCGGCCTCCAATACCAGATCATCACCGAAGGCAGCGGTGACAGCCCCAAGCCCGAGGACACCGTCACCGTCAATTACCGTGGCACGCTCCTCGACGGCACCGAGTTCGACAGCAGCGCCAAGCACGGCCAGGCCTTCACCACCAAGGTGGCCGGCCCCATCATCAAGGGCTGGACCGAGGCGTTGGAATTGATGAAGCCCGGCGCCAAGTGGAAGATTTTCGTTCCGCCCGATCTCGCTTATGGCGAGCGCGGCACCCCGGCCATCGGGCCCGGCTCGACGTTGATTTTCGAAATTGAACTGCTCAGCGTCACTCCCGGCACCGCTGAATTGCCGGCCCAGCCGCTGACCAGCGATATCATCAAGGTCCCTTCCGCGGAGGAACTGAAGAAGGGCGCAAAGATCGAAACGATCAAGCCGGAAGATATCGAGAAGGAACGCGCCAAAGCCGCCGCCGCCGCAACGAACCACTGAGTTCGCCGCGCGCTCTTAAAAAAAGTTTGGCTCAACGTTCGCCCGCACCCGTGGGCGAACGTTTTGTTTTTATCTGACACTATTCCCTCCCTTCGCCATTCCTCGCGATCAGCTTACTGCTGAACCACCGGTTCCGTCGCCGGCACCACATCAAACCGAACCAGGAAGTTCGGCGGAAATCCCTTCGGCGGGGGCCGGTCAATGCTCTTGGTATTCGCGATCGCCTTCTTCACCGAATCATCCCACCGCGCATCGCCCGAGCCTTTCACCCAATCCGTCCCGGTGATTCGTCCTGACGGATCCACCGAAACCTGGATCTCTGCCACGTAGCTGTCATCCGCAATCCCGTCCGGCCGTTCCCAGTTGGACCGCAATGTGTACTCGATCCAGTTCTTGTAGTAATCCACCGCCGCATTCGTGCTGGAGGTTACTTCGCGGGCGTTGGGATCGTAAATTCCACCGCCAATCTCCGCCGGCGGAGGAGCGACAGCCGCCGGCCCGGAACTGGGTGGAGGCGGAGCCGCAGAAGCCGTCGGCGGCGGTTCCATCAGTGGCTGGACCTTCGGCGCCTCCTGTTTCGGCGGCTCGACAATCTTCGGCTCCGGCGGTTTCTGCGGCTCGGGTTTCTTCTCCTCCTTCGGCACAAGGGCAACGGTAAGGTCCTTCAGTTGCTTGCCGATCAATCCCTGGCGCGCCGCAAAGAACGCACCCACCAGGATCACCAGCGCGTGAAAGACGATGGAGAAGACGAGGTTGACCTTCGTCGAATTGCGTTTGCGACGCGTATGAACCGGTTCCACGAGAACTCCTGCGACTGGTTAATTGGACTTCCCCGGCGGTATCGGATCGGTGGCCAGGCCCACCTTCGTCACGTTCGCCTGCTGCAACACGTCCAGCACATTCATAATGTTCTGGTATTGAATTTTGTTGTCTCCGCGCACGATGACACTCAGGTCCGGATCGGCCGTCCGCTTGTCCACCAGCAATTGTTGCAGGCCCACCAGGTCAACCACCGTTCGATCCAGCGAAATCTGCCCCTTGGAATCCACCGAGACGTAGATCGGCTTCTTGGGCGGGTCTTTCGGCTGCGTCTTGGCCGTGGGCAGGTTCAAATCCATCGTGTTCACCGTGGGCGCCGTGGTGATGATGAAGATCACCAGCAGCACAAACGCCAGGTCCAGCAGCGGCGTGATGTTCAGTTCGTTGAGCGAATGATGATGGGACTTGGATGCCTTTTTCATGACAGCACCGATTCCAGACCTTCCTCCTTCGTCGCACCCAGGGAACGGTTTCGCACCAGCGCATCCGTGATTTCATCGGCCAGCGAACGATTGTCCACGTACCCGTGCTCGATCTGTGTCGCGTACTCGGTCGTGAAATTATCCAGTTCCTGCGTGATCGCGCGAATGGTGGTGACCATGAAATTATACGCAAACATCGCCGGAATCGCCACCAGCAAGCCCACCACCGTCGCAATCAATGCGCCCGCCACGCCAGGCGCCATCGCCGTGAGACTCGCGGTGTGCTCGCGCGCAATGCCCGAAAATGTCTCCATGACGCCCCAGACCGTGCCCAGCAGCCCGATGAACGGACCACCCGCCACCGCCGTGGACAGCACGATCATTCCCTTCTCCAGCGCCAGCGCTTCCGCGCCCACCGCGCGTTCCAGGCCCACCCGCACTGATTCAAACGACGCGTGCGTGATCTTCGCCTTGCCCTTGATCTGCACCGCGCTGTTCTTCAGATGATAATCCAGTTCCTCGGCCCCGACGTAGTAAACCTCGTTCACCGGCGCGCCGGCGAATTCCTGCTTGCTGCGAAAGATTTCCAGCGGATCACGCGCCGCGCGATACGCAGCGAAGAATTTCTTCGCCGCCCGCCGGGCCAGAAAAAGCTGCCGCGACTTGCTGATGATCACCGTCCAACTGAACAGCGAAACCACCGCGAGCGCGCCGATGGTGGTCTTGCCCTCGGGGGTCGCTTTTTCAAAGGCAAATTGCAACGCGCCGCTGGCGAGCATGGGACTAAGACTGATCAGGTGCATAAAATGACTTGGGCTTCAGTAGTGGTTCACAGCCTCGCTGAAATTACGCCGCCGGCAGTCGCCGGAAAAGTTTTGATGTGTTACAAATGAGTGACACGGCATCTCCGCAGGATACCGGCACGGACACCAGGCCTCGCCGAATATTCCGCTCCCTCGACAAGCGCGCTGCCATCTTCTATTTTCTGGGCATGGCTGAAAGCGCCACGCCAGAGATCGCGCCGGAGATCGAAAAGGAAACCGCCGATGAAACCGCCCTTGATCCCGGATACCTGGTGATCTGTTGGAATGATCCGGTCAACTTCATGGATTACGTCACGCACGTTTTCCAGACGGTGTTTGGCTGGGACAAAACCAGGGCCGAACACCACATGCTGCAGGTCCACAATCAGGGTCGCAGCATATTGACCCGGGAGAGCATGGAGAAAGCCGAACACTACGTGCATCAACTGCAAAAATACAGCCTGCACGCCAGCATGGAGCGCGACGAGTGAGATTTCTCAAGGCTGAAAGGGGCCGGTTTCACTTCCAGTTCGCGACCGCCGAAAAGCGCGCGCTTCTCGCGCTCCTGGCCAGGTACCCTCTCACTCCCGAAAATTATCAGGCGCTTGGCCGTGACGCCCGGACGGAAGACCAGGAATTGCTCCAAGTTGCGCTTGCCGAACATCGTCGCGAAAACAAACAGCGCGCGGCCTTGCTGCGCAAAACCAGGACCCGCTTTCACGCTCATCGGCACGGCTGGCGAATCTCCTTCAGGCCTGCCGAGGTGGAGTGGCTGCTGCAGGTCCTCAACGACATTCGCGTCGGCAGTTGGCTGCGTCTTGGCTCGCCGGACAAGCTCGATGACGTCCTTTTGGAGCTTACCGACAAGAACGCCCCTGATTTTTGGACTATGCACCTATCCGGGGCCTTCCAAGTTGTATTGTTGAGGGCGATGGGAAAAAGCCATGCCGCCTAGCCCGGATCAACGGCAGCTATAACGTTATAGTTCTTGTCAGTGGTCTCAAAACGAACATTTTCCTTCCTTTTCATGGTCAAATATCTGTTATAGTGGCCGGTGATATTTTGCGAAAATGACCGCCAGATCCAGAGAGACTAAACGAAACAAACCTTCCCGTCCCCAGTTGCTCGCCCTCGGCTGCCTCGGCACCTTCGGTCTTTGGCTCGCCTATTCCGACCAATACGGCCCCCGTATGCTGCGCGAATTGATGGAGGATGCCGGACGGCTGGTCCGGCTCCCCGGGCACGCGCCGCAACCTCATCTGTGGAATTCCAACAAGATCACCGCGAGCTGGCTGGGCCACTCGTCCGTGCTGCTCAATTTCTTTGGCGTAAACATCCTCACGGATCCAACTCTCTTTTTGCGCATCGGCGCCGATTTGGGAATCGGGACCGTGGGACCGAAGCGTTTGATCGCTCCTGCCCTGAGTGTCTGGCAATTGCCGCCCATTGACGTGGTGCTCCTCTCCCACGCTCACATGGACCATCTGGACATGCCCACTCTTCGGCGGCTGCCCGCCTCCACCCAGGCGATCACCGCGCGCGCTACTGCCGACCTTTTCGTCGGCACCCCCATGGAAAAGGCCCGCGAATTGGGATGGGGCGAGAACACCGTGGTTCGCACGAAGCATGGCGCGCTTACCGTTCAGGCATTCGAAGTCAAGCACTGGGGCGCGCGCTGGCGCCGGGACAGTTACCGCGGCTACAATGGTTACGTCCTCGAGCGGCACGGCCGGCGAATCATTTTCGGCGGCGACACCGCCATGACCGACAGCTTCCGGTCGCTTCGCTGCCATCGTCCGTACGAACTTGCCATCATGCCGATCGGCGCTTATCAACCCTGGGTTTGCTCGCATTGCACGCCGGAGCAGTCTGTGCGCATGGCCAATGACGCCGGCGCGCGCTATGTGCTTCCGATCCACCACAAGACCTTCAAACTCGGGCGCGAACAATCCAACGAGCCGCTGCAGCGTCTCGAAGAATCGCTCGAACCCGGCCGCATCGCGCTCCGCGAAGTGGGCGAGACTTTCGAGATGAGTTGATCCAGTCGCCAGCCACGCTGGATTGCCGAGTGCTTTTACCCATTTCCGAAGTCCCGTTGTTCTGCTAAGACCGGGCCGTGAAATCGCTCACCAAGCATCTCTGGTTTGAAGTCCCCGGCCGCCGTGGGTTCGTCAACATCACGGGCGAGGTCGAGGAACTCGTTCGCAAAAGCGGCGTCCAGGAGGGCCTGTGCCTGGTCAACGCCATGCATATCACCGCCTCCGTTTTCATCAACGATGCGGAAGACGGGTTGCTGCACGATTACGAACTCTGGCTGGAGAAACTCGCGCCCCACGCTCCCACTTCCCAATATCGCCACAACCGCACCGGCGAGGATAACGCGGACGCCCACATGAAACGGCAGATCATGGGCCGCGAAGTGGTCGTGGCAATCACGAAGGGCAAGCTCGATTTCGGCCCCTGGGAGCAAATCTTCTACGGAGAGTTTGATGGCCGCCGCCGCAAACGCGCCCTGGTGAAGATCATTGGAGAGTAGCCCGTAGCAGGACGCCCGGGCATTTCTGGATTTCCCGCCCGTCTCTCAGTTGCCCAAGAAAACAAAAAGGCCGCCGGACTTTTGGCCCGGCGGCCCTGATCAATCGTTCGACTTACACGATTACTGCAGGATCGTGAAGTACTTCTGGAAGTTCGTCTGGTTGTTGTTGGTCACGCTGAACGTTCCCGTTCCCGAGAAGGTGTTCGTCGAAACCCTTACCCACAGGACCAGCGGCTGCGAGATGTTGGTGGCGGACAGGAGGACATACGTGCCATTGGCCGTGCCGCCCGATCCACCGATCACCAACTGCGTTCCACTGGGGAACGTGGTGCTCGTGATGGTCGGCGGTGTCAGCGTCCCGATCACCGTGATTTTGCCGTCGATCGCCAGGCTGTTGGACCAGCTCAGGCCAGGACCCAGCGGCGGGAGTGTGACCGACGAGAACGAGCCGAGGTAGTTCGAGCTGCCGGAGTTGAACAACTGGAACGCTTCGCCGCCCTTCAGCGAGCCGCTGACGTTCGTGAAGCCCACGTTGGTCACCAGCAGCGTGCCGCCGTAGGTGATGCTTCCCGTGCCTGTGGTCTTCAACTGGCCGTTCGATTTGCTCGGCGCCTTGGCAATTCCGATGATCGTGCTGCCAGCCAGCGTCGCATTGTTGCTCTGGACCGTGAATGTTCCGGAGCCAGAGAAGCCGCCGGCGTTGTTGGTGAACCCAATCGTCAGTTGTGCGCTGCCAGTCATGATGAACGCGCCGTTGTTGGTGCTGCTCGCCGTGACCGAGACCGATTGACCGCTGCCGATGGTCAGCGACTGCGCCGCAGTCGAGCCCATTTCGTCCAGACCGCCACCACCGAAGGTGATCGACGGTGAGGTGGTCAGCACTGTGCTGTTGGTCAGGAACGTAGTCCCGGCCGTGAGGTAGGTCGGACCAGTCCAGGTAGCACCGCCGTTCAGGAGGAGCGGCGAACTACCGCCTGCGCGCGCGAAGGCGCCGGGCCCGGTCACCAATCCGTCGACTTCCAGCCACGTGCTGGCGATGTTGAACTGGTTGCTGCCACTCTGCAGCGTGATCGTCGAGGCGATGAAGTTCGAGCCAGTGTTGTTATTCAGGATGGCTGCATTTGTACCGCCCATCATGATAATCGGCTTGGTGAGCGCATTGGACATGTTGACGATGGATACCGTCGCATTGCTCCAGATGATCAGGCTCTTGGTGTTGTCACCCAGTGAGGGCGAGATCAAGCCCTGGATCCCGAAGTTACCACCTTCGACCGTGATGTTCCCGACTGCGTTGTCGAACTGGACGCCGGTCAACTGCAGTTGGTTGGTGCCGACCTTGAACAGGTTGTAGGGATTGCCGCCGGTCTGGAAGTCAGCCTGCGTATTCGTGCCGGTTGCATCCCGCCAATCCAAGCGGCCAGTGCCGCCGATCGTCAGATCGTTGGTCGCGGTGACATAAGCGAAGTTCGCCTGCGTGAAGGCGCTGTTGCCGCCATTGTTGACAATTGCGCCGCCGCCGGTCGGTCCCGTGCCCGCAGCCGTGATCCTGACATTCACCAGGTTCACGCTGTTGGAGATATCCAGAGCGCCACCGGTCGCGACGAAGATGTTAGCCAGGTTCGTCGGCGAATTGGCCACCGTGGAACCCAGGCGTAAGGTCCCGTGCGTGATGTCGATATTGCCATACATATTCGTCAGATTGCCGATAAACGCTGTCAGCCCGCTGCCGATCTGGTTGATGAAGCCACCGCCAGACGTTCCCGCGTAGAAGTTCGACAGGATGTTCGTATCCGTGCGGTTGAACTGGATCGTGGAGAAGTTGGTGATGCCACCCGTTCCAATGGTCCCGTTCGTGTCATTATTGCCCAGTTGCAGCGTGCCGTTCTGGATAATCACGCCACCGGTGAAGTTGTTGCTGTTGCCGCCGTTGGCGATGATCGCCGTTCCGCCGAAGCTCACCTGCAACTGCATCGGGCCGGTCAGGTATCCCTTGCCACTCAGCGTGTAGGGATTCGCCACACCGTTCTGGAACTGCACCAGCACCGGCGTCAGGGAACCATTGGCCGGTCCGTTGGTGCCCACCGTTACCTGATAGCTCGTGGCTCCATCCGTGAACAGCACCGAGTCACCCGTGCTGAACGCGGAAGGCTGGCTGCTCTGGTTGACGAAGTTGGTGGTAACCGCAAGATCCCACAGGTTGTGGTTGGTCGCATTTGCGCCGGTCCAAGTCAACTGCGCCGGGACGTGCAGCACATTCAACTCGATCGACTTGGCGGTCGGATCGTTGGTCAGGGCAAAGGTGTAACCAGGCAGCGGCGTTGTCACCGATACGAGGTTTGTGGAGCCCGTTTCCGTGCCTGTTCCGCTGACTGCGTAATTGATCAGCGGGATCTCACCCACATTCACGTGATTAATCTGCGGAGTGATGGCGAACGTGGTGTTGGTGAAGATCGTAAGGTTCGTCTGAACATTGATCAGGTCGGACGAAGATCCGATATCGAACGCGACCGTGTTGCTGGTGTTCAGCGTCAGCGAACCGACATTGAACGTTCCCGCCGAGAGATTCGTGCCGCCCGGCGCGATGAGACCGTTGTTGATTACCGGCCCACTGTAGGTTTGGTTGTTTCCGGTGATCACGATTCCAGCGTTGGTCAGAGTGCCGCCGGTCGACGTATTATCCGCCGAGAGCTGCAACTGCGTTGACGGATTGACGATGGTGCTGCCTGTGTAGGCGACCGCGCCGTCATTGGCAGTTATCTGCACCGACCCACCGCCGGTGACCAAGACGCTTCCGGCGCCAGTGATGGCGTTGTCCACCCTCAGCGAGGCCCCAGCAGCCACACTCCAAACGTTGGTCCCGGTGATGCTCATCGGACCACCGATGGCATTTGCAGTACCAGATCCGACCTGGATCGAGTTGGAGGTGCCGTTGCCGGTGAAGACCATGTTCTTGGTCAGCTTGTTCACGGTGTTGAACATTTCCAGTCCTGCGCCCGAGGCAACTGTCAGCGTGGCTGTCTGGTTACCCATGCCCGACACATCGGTTTCGAAACCGAGCAAGCCGCCGTTGATCGTGATGTTGTTCAGTTGTGAATCCACCACGGCACCGACGAAGGTCACCTGGTTGGTGCTGACCTTGGTCAGATTGTAAGGCTGCCCGCCGGTGGTCAACTGCACGTTGGCCAGATTGGCGCCCGTTTCACGAATGTCCCAGCGACCGGCGCCGCCGAAGGTGGTATCGCCTTGCATATGAACGTCGCGCAGGGCGTTGTTCTGGCCCGCGCCGCTGTTTACGATGGCGCCGTTGCCACCTACGCCAGCACCCCGGACAAAGATGGGCTCGAAGCCCAGATTCTGGCCGTCGACGTCAAGTGTCGCACCGCTGTTAATTGTGGTTCCGTTATTTGTGGCACCCAGCGCCGAGCCACTGGCAGTGAGAAGCGTGCCGGAGGCAACAGTCACCGTTCCGGTGAATGTATTGGCCCCAGCCAGCGTAAGGTTGTTGGCGTCAAGCTTTGACAGAGCGCCTGCCGAGCCGCCGCTGATCACGCTGTTAACCGTGAGGTCAGCACCGCGATTGAAGATCAGTGCGCCTTCCATATCCGCATTGCCGGTGGGCAACGTTCCCGATCCGCCATTGGTGCCAATCTGCAGGGTTGTTCCGGACGCGATGGTCGTGGCGCCCGAGATCAGATTGTCCGAGCCGAACACCAAGGTGCCGCCCTGGACAGAAACGCTGCCACGGTAGGTGTCAACGCCCGTATTAATGAAGGTTGCGCTCGCGGAGCCCTGCTTAACCAAGCCACCAGCTCCCGTCAGGTTACCCGAACCGGTGAAGGTGTAATTCAGCACATTATTGCTGACCAACACGGAAATCGGGCTCATGTCCGTCTGGCGGAGACTGACGATGTTCTGGGAACCGGTGTCGTCAAACTGCACGGTATCACCGTTGTCGTACCCGGAGGTATGCTGGCTGGGGAAACCCTTAAACGCGAGCCAGTTGGTCGAGGCGTCGAGATCCCAGAAGGTGGTGTTACCCAGCGGATCCGTGCCGGTCCAAGTCACCGGGCTCGGGCCATTGGTGAGCACCAGGTAGATGATCTTGTCGGTCACGTCGTTGCTGATGAAGCCGCCGGTAATCGCATTCGGCGTGGCGCCGATGCCGAGATTGATCGGACCGTTCAGCGTGCCGTAGGTGAGGACCGGGAAAGGCGTCGGATAGCCTGTCACTCCGGTGACACCCACAATGTTCACCACGTTGGTCGTTCCAGCGAAGTTAACCGTGCCCGCGGTAATGTTGTTGCTGCTCGGGTTCAGGATCAGGCTCAACCCCGAGTTATTCAACGTGATCACGGGCACGTTGGCCTGCGCGTTATTGGCAGCCAGGGTTCCATTCGTGAAGTTCAGCGAGGAAGGAGCGGTCAGTTTGACCGTCAGGCCCGAGATGTCCAGCGTGGCGTTGCTCTGGACTGTGACCGCATTCGCAACATTGCCCGAACCGGACAGCGCAAGCGTGCCGCCATTGACGGTCGTGCCACCGCTGTAGGTGTTGGTGCCGGAGAGAGTTTCAATACCGCCACCGATCTTGATCAACGCCAGCGTTCCGCCGGAGCCTGCGCTGTCGCGCAGGGTGCCGCCGAACGTGCCCGATTGGTTGTTATTACCAACCGTCAGCACCGAGTTGCTGCCCGCGACGGCGTTGTCAATGAAGCAGGACGAACCTGTGCCGGATGTGGAAAGGCCGTTGATGGTCTCATTGAAGCCGTGGAGGTCCCATTCAACTGTTCCAGTGCTGAAACCGACAAGTTGGACGTTACCGAAGCCAAACCCGTCGGGAATGACATCGTTAGTACCATTAACAATCACGTTGGCGCCAGTGTTATTGCGCGCCGTCATGATCGTGGGCCCGGTGTAGTTGTTGCCTGGATTGTTGATGTTCGCACCGCCGTTAACAATGTTCTGCGAACCGAAGGTAACGCCGAACGGGCCAGTGATCGCACCGTCCAGTGTAGCGCCACCGCCAAGGACAGTGTCACCGATCAGGGTGATAGGGCCAGCCCAATCGCCACCGCGGGTGGCGCCCAGAGGCTCAGCCGAGGTGCCTGTGCCGGCGATGAACAGGGCGTTCGTAATCTTGCCAGCCGCGCCGCTCGGGAAGATATAGCAACCGGGCAAGCAGAAGATCGGGCCGGTGCCGAAGGCATCCGGGTTGGCCGTGCCGATTTCCGAGCCGGCTTCCTGGTAGCGGCCTTGCAACACATAAGAACCACCGGAGAAGGTGTTGTGACCGCGCAGCTTCATCGAGCTTGCGCCATTCTTGACCACGGTCACCGGGCCGGTGCCGTTGTCGGTGATAGTAACCTCAACGTTCAGCGAACCGCTGGTTTCGCTGCTGGAGTTGATGTTGAAAATCAATTCGCCCGGGGTGTTCGGAGCGCCACCGGCAGTCAATGTGCCGACGCCCTGCACGCCGTTGCCGCCACCTGTGGACTGACCGATCGCCCAGGTGATGCCGCCAGTATTGTCCGATTTGAAGATCGCACCCACCCGGCCCAGGCGCAGGGTGTTGTTGACGCCCGGCTGGATCGTGAAGCCAGTGCTCTTGGTCACGTTAATCGTGTTGACATCGGTTGTCGTCCCACTCAGATCGCTATCCACAACGACATCGCCTGCGGTGTTATCGATCAGCAGGTTGTTGGTGGGATTATTGTAATTGGCATGCAGGAATCCGCCCGGGCTGGCTGCATTGGTATAGGCCGTGAACGGGATGATATTGCCGTTGGCATCCACAGAGGCAAAGTTGGTGCCGTAGACGATGCCGAATTCGTTCACACCGCTGCTCAGGGTCGCGAAACCGCCGAGGATTCCGTTCACGTTGCCCGAAGTGGTGGTGATATTTCCCTTGATGCCGGCGAGTGGCGGAGTAACCAACACCAGCGTGCCGCCGGGTTGATGGGTCAGAGCGCCGAGATTGAGGATATTGGTCGAAGTACTGTTGCTCAACACCTGGATCACGGATCCACCGAAGGTCACCAGCGTGCTGGCGAAAGTCTGGAAGGTATTGGTCTTCTGGGCCGGATTGATGGTCAACTGGGCATAGTTGGTTCCGCCCGCGCCCGAATTGGCGCCGCCGAGTTGCAGCGAAGAAACCGGCTGGATCAGGTTGTTCGTGGGAGTGCCAGCCTGGGTGAAATTCAGGGTCAAGGTGCCGTTTTCAACCGCGGTGGGCCCTGTGTAGAGGTTGGTCTTGCCGAGAGTCAAACCACCGAAGCCGAATTTTTGCAGACCGCCAACGCCGGCGCCATTGTTCGCCATGATGCCGTTGTAGGTCAGGGTCACCGCGGGATCAACGGTGATGATGTTGTTGGTGACGGTCCCGGACGTTGCGCCGAGCGCAATGCCGCGGTTGGCATTCATTGTATAGGAATTTGTCACGCGGAGGATACCGCTGTTAATCACCACGTTGCCAGGCGTGGCGCTCCCGGGCACGCCGCCAAGGTTGCCGTCAGTGAAGGTCTTGGCTGTCGTGCCACCGTTGATGACTAGGCCGCCGGTAAAGGCGTTGGTTCCATTCAGGTCCACTTCGCCACCGCCTGTCAGCGTCAGGCTAAGCCCTGAGCCAGTGATCGGCTTGTTGAAGGCGACCGTTCCGGCGGACACAGTCACCACGCCGTTGAGGCTGAGAGTGACGGGCATGTTGATCGTCTCGGTCAGCACCGGCTGGTTATCCGTGACAGATGCGAGCGTTATCGCATTAGCGGTAAAAACGGAATTCAATGTGAAGGCGTCAGCCGGGCTCACAAAGCTGAGCTGGGCGACGCTGAGGCTTGGAAGATCGTTGGTGTTGCTGACGCGCGTGGTGCCGGTGAAGTTCACCTGGTCGCCGGCGCCGGGCAGCAAGCCTCCCAACCAATTGTTGTTATCCGACCAGCGGCTGTTAATAATGCTGCCACCGGTCCAGGTCTTTATGGCTGCGTGTGCAGGCCCGGTAGCACTAAACAGGAGTAGCGCCGCGATCGCCCGGGAGAAGATCGTACGCGTAGACACTAAGGGATGCAGGGTTCTTTTCATAGACTGGGGAGAGGATATCTGTCACACGAGACATCTATCGCATTTATTTTTTTGCGCCGTATGGGTCGTGATGCAAGTCTTACAAGGAACCATCTGCCGTTTCAAGAGGTTTTTTAACTGTCGTAATAGGTATAAGATATACTTATTTATTAAAAGCATTTAAATAACCAAATGAAATCATCACAACTGGCTCATACTCATCAGCTCCCGTGTCTCACTCGGGACGGAGGTGCGCCAAAACGACCCGCCGCCCCGTACAGGCCCGGAAAAGATGACTCATGCCGTCCACGCTGACTACATTGGTAAGCAGAGCGATTCTGCCTCAAGGCGAAGTGGGGGGCGCAGGGTTCAGCGACCTTGCCAACTGGGCGGCTTCCGAAAAACCCGGTCTCAGCTCCAAGGCCCGGCGGAGATGCTCCACTGCCTGATCCTTTAAACCAGTCTGGGCCTCCACACGGGCGAGGAAGAAAAGGGTGTTTTCGTCATTGGGCGCAAGCTTTAAGGCTTCCCCGTACTCCACGACGGCCGCAGAAAGCTTTCCTGCAGACTCACTCACGCTCCCCAAATTGACGCAATACGCATGGCGGTCCGGGTCGAAACGATAGGCCTCGGCGTACTCCTGGATCGCCTCGTCAAAATGGCCCTGAAACTTCAGCGCGTTGCCGAGGTTGTTATGGGCGCGGGCATACTCGGGATCGGTCCTCAGCGCCCGGCGAAAGCAATCGATCGCTTCATCCAATTGGCCGCGCATGGCAAGAAGCACCCCCAGACTGTTCAACGGGGGAGCGTAATCCGGCTTCAATTCGATCGATTTGCGGTAGTGCATCATCGCCGTTTCGAAATCGCGCTCCCGCACCGCGGCGTTCCCGAGATTATTATAGGTTTCCGGGAAGCTGGGAGCGATCCTTTGGGCAATTACATACTCCCTTTTCGCGTCTGGGTATTCTCCCTTGGTTTCCAGCGCGAGGCCCAGATTATTGTGCGCAATCCAGCAATCCGGATTCTTGGCCAGCGTATCCCGCCAGAGCGCTTCCACATCCCGGTAGGCTCCGCCGCGTTCCCACGTGAGCACGCCTAAAACGGCGAGCACCGCGAATTGCACCACCCTGGGCAGCCGGGTTAAAGCCGCAGCAAAGGCAGCGATCAACCCCACCCCCGCAAGGTATTGGAAATGATCGGCCACAAAGGAGTAACGCATCGGATATACGTTCACAAACCCAAGTGCCGGAGCCAGCGTGATCGCAAAGAAAAGGGCTGCGGCGAGAAGACCGCGTCCCAGCCGCTTTTGCCCCCACCAAAGCCCCGCCATCAGCGCCAGCGCGGCTATGGGGAACAACCATTGCCACCACAGGCGCGGGTTGATTTCCCAGCGGGGATAGATGAAGCTCAGCGAAACCGGCCACGCGAGTTTCCCCGCATAAAACCAAAGCGCGCGCCCCGCGATCAATCCGCGCTGAATCGCCGTGAGCGACCAATCCGCGCCCCGGGCTCCGATATAATGTTTCTCAATCCAGATGGTAGTAAGGCCCAGGCCCATGCCGATGGCGAAAAATGGCATCAGTGGCGCCGCATCGTTCCACCGCAATCGGCCCTGCTTCCACCACCGCACCAGGAGCAGCGCCATCGGCAGGGAACAAGCGACAGTCTTGCTCAACAAGGCCGCGATGAAAAACAAAAGAGCAGACGCGTAAAAGCCAAACCTCCGCCCTTGAGGCGCTCCCGCTTCCCTCAATTCCAGAAAACGAAGGTAAAACAGTGTGCAAGCCAGATAAAAAACTGCTGACAGGACGTTCTTGCGTTCGGTGATCCAGGCCACTGATTCCACTTCGATGGGATGGACGGCGAAGATGGCGGCTGCCAGCCACGCGCCTAGCAGACCAAGCTTCACCAGCACCCGCCAAAGCAGGATCGCCGCGACGGCGTGCAGGCCGACATTGACCAGATGATAGCCGAGCGGGTTCAGTCCCCATACGTGATATTCGGCCCAGAAACTGGTCAAAACCAGCGGATAGTACTGCGTGCGAGGACTGAAGCTGAACCAGATATGCCAAAGCCCGTCCAGGTTGCGTAAGAACGGGTTTTGCGTGACATAGAAATCATCGTCCCAAATAAACCCCGCACGCAGCGCCGAACCATATGCCGCGACGGTTATCGCGAACAGCAATCCGCACCAGATGATGTTCCTGTTCGAGCCCAACCCGGGGAGGCCCGGCGATTCCGGCAGGGACCCGGCGGGGCCCGCGTCCGAAGAAATTTTTCGGGCGGCAGACATGCTGGCTGAATTCCATCGAGGATAATGAGCGGCGGCCCTGTCGCCGTCCATAACTATTGCTTCGGTGCAATAAGACGCCACTTGCCCCCCCGGCTTAAATCGAAAGCCGCCGGACGTCTTCCGCCCGACGGCTTTTTGAACCGATCGATTCGAATGCCTGTTTACGGTGTCGCGATCAGATAAAACGCCTGGCTGTTGGTCGCGACAGAACCGCTGAAACTCACATTGCCGCTGGAGTCAAAGTTGCCGCTGGCAATCGGGGTCCAGTTGCTCCTGGGCACGGCAATGTTGGTCGACATGAGGATATGGTACGAGCTATTGGCCTGGCCGTTCGATCCGGTGATCGAGAGGCTGGTGCCATTGACGATGATGCTTCCCACCTGCGGCGGCGTGGAACTCGCCACCTTGAGCGTGCCGCTACTCGTCAACTGGCTCGCATCCCAGACCAGGCCCGCGCCGGGACTGGCAGGCTGGATGACAAATGTGCCATTGTAACTGGCGGCGCTGAACAATTTGAAGCTGTCACCGGCGGCGAATGGCGTCGCGCTGATGTTCGTCACCACCAGCGTGCCGCCATAATTGATCGCGCCGGTGGTGCTGCGGAGCAGATCGTTGGTGTGATTCACCTTGTCGATCTCAACCTGAATGCGGCCCAGAAGCGTCACGCCCCCGGTGACATTCAAGGTTCCAACCGTGTTGGTGCCGGCGCCCGGCGACACGGCCGCATTGGCATTCACGACCAGGGTGCCCTTGTTGGTTCCATTGCCATACAAGGTCTGATTCGCCGCCAGGGTGAGAGTGCCGTCGGTCCGGCCGCTGGCATCGAGCGTGGCGCCGGAGGAGATGACGATCAGAGGCGAACTGGAGATGGCCCCTGAACCGCTCAGGCTCAGCGTTCCCGCCGTAACCAGGGTGCTGCCGCTGTAAGTATTGGCGGCGGTGAGAACCAGGTTGCTGGTGCCGGTCTTGATGAGCGTTCCGGAACCGCCGACAGCGCCCGACAACGTCAACGAGCTGCCGCCCGCATTGATCGTGCAATTCGTTCCGGTCACCGTAATGGCGCCGGCGATGAAGTTGGTTCCGTTGTTGTTGTTGATCGTCCCGCCTCCATTCAGCGCAATCAGCTTGTTCAGGTGATTGGTGGCGTTGAACAGGAACAATGTGGCATTCGAACGGACGGTGATCGTCTTGGTCGGGTCACCGAGGGAGGTTGTGGAACCCTCGAAGTCGAGTATGCCGTTCTGAATGTCCACGTTTCCGAGCGTCGGGTCCACAGTGGCGCTGACGATGCCGACGAAGTTGGTGCCCACTTTGGTGATGTTATAGCCACTGCCGCCGACGGACAGGCTGGCCGTGGGAGGGCCGCCGGTGCTGCCGCTGGCGCGTAAATCCCAGCGGTTCGAACCGCCGAAGGTGGTGTCGGCGGTCAGGGTGATCTGCTGGAAGGCCATCAACTGGCCTGCCGTATTGGTCGAATTATTAACGATCGCCCCGTTGCCTCCGACTCCGGCGCCGCCGACAATGGTCGGCTCGCCCGCGACTGCAAAATTGTTAAGATCCAGTGTGGCGCCGCTGGCGATTGTCAGCGTGCCGTTGGTGGTGCCCAGCGCATTGGTGACTCCCAGCCTGAGAACGCCGGCCTGGACGCTAACCGGCCCGGTGAAGGTGTTGGTGGTTGCCAGGGTGAGCGTGCTGGTGCCGAGTTTCACGATGCTGTTGGTGCCGCCAATGTGGCCGCCGCCGCTGATCGTGTAATTGTTCGCACTCGAATTGTTGGTGATGGCGGAAGGCAGAACGGTGACGTTCGTGCCGATGAACAAGGTCGTCTGCACACCAGGGGTGGAATCGTCCAGCAGCACGGTATCGCCCTGATAAAACTGTGCGCTGGTGCTGCCCGCCTGGTCCAGCCAGTTGAAGGAGGTGACGATGTCCCAATTGGTGTCACCAGTGGAGGTCCATTTCAGATTTGACGGATTACCGCTGACATTCAGGTTGATCTGGCCTGGTGTGGCGGTGTTGAGAGTGAAAGTGTAGCGCGATGAAGGAGTGCAAATAACGCTCCCGGAAAAGCCGGACGCCCCGTTTCCGCCAATGCTTCCGTTATAGCTGGCAAGATGGTACGTGCCATTGGGGAGCCTGATCTGCGGCTGCAGAAGATTGACCATGACCGCCACGCCAACTCCATTGAGACTCAATGTATTCGCGCTGAGGAAGTCATTGCTGCCATTGGCAAAGTCGAATTGGAGAGAACTGAAATTCTCGAGGGTTAGAGAACCGGACGAGGTCAGGGTGCCCACGCCGCCAATGCTGCCAGGATTCACAGTGCCCGAGGAATCCACCGCGCCGGTCAGAGTGCCGGTGCCCGACAAGACTGCGCCGCTCTGCACCGACACGGCGCCGCCCACGGTGCCGTTGGCCGCGAGTGTGCCCGCACTGACGGTTGTGCCGCCGGTATAATTGGCCGTCCCCGCATAAATCAGGGTATTCGTGCCGGTCTTGATGACGCTGCCCGCGCCGGAGAGCGAATCGCTCAAGGTTCCGCTCAACGTGAGCGAAGTGCCGCCCACATTGATGACCGCGGAGCCGGACGAACCGTTGATGGCGATTGGCCCAATGTTGGTGCAGGAACCGCTGGCGTTATTAAGGTTTGTGGCGGTGCCATTTCCGATAAGAATGATGTTTTTGTTCAGCAGATTGGTCAGGGCAAAGAGTTGAAGTGTCGCGCCCTGCTCCACCGTCACTGTTCCGGCGGAACTGCCCAGTCCAGTGGTGGCTTCCTCCACGCTCAGCAGACCTTGCTGAATATCCACGTTGTTCAAGGCTGGGTCCACTGTGACGCCCGTGATCGAAACCTGGTTCCCACCGGTTTTCGTGATGTTGTATGCATTGCCCGACGTGCTCAGCGAGGCTGTGGACGGGTCGTGAATGTTCGATCCGCGGATATCCCAGCGCCCCTGGCCGCCGAAGGTGGTGTCGCCCGCGAGGGTGAGATTGCGCAGCGCGTTTTGCTGCGCCACGGTGCCGCTGTTGATGATGGCCCCGGAGTAGGAGGCGCCCGCAGCGCCATTGCCCGACGCCGTCACCGGTTCGGGGGCCATGGTCAATGCTGCTGCGGCGCCGCCGAAGTCCAGCGTGGCGCCGTTGGCGACGGTGGTGCCCGTGTTGGTCGAGCCCAACGCATTATTGTTGGCCGGCTGCAGGATGCTGCCCGGATTCACGGTGATCGCGCCGGAGAACGAGTTGTTGCCAAACAAGGCGAGCGTGGAATTTTGATCGACGACGATCTGCCCCGTGCCGGAAATCGCATTTGAGACGGCCAGAGTGGCGCCACTCTCCAGTGCAAACGTGGCGTTGTTCAGGATCGCACCCGTGGCGGGAACGTTTCCGGAACCGTCATTGTTGCCCACCTGGAACGTCCCGTTGCTGATGGCGATCCCGCCGGTGAAGGTATTCTGGCTGAAGTTATCCATGATCATCGTGCCGGTGCCAGTCTTGATCAACTGCGCGGAGCCGTTCATGCCAAACCCGGTGAAGACGTAGGGCAGGGTGTTGTTCGAGACGGTGATCCCGTCCGGGCCAACGGTGGTGTCCATATTCACGTTCCCGGTCACGGCCGTATCGTCGAAGGTGACAAAATCACCCTGATTGAAGGTTGAGGGGCTTCCGTTGTTGAGCCAGTTGGGTGTGCTGTTCAGATCCCAGTCGCTTCCGTTATTGCCGCGCCAGGTGAGGATTTTGGAAGGCGCCGGACCGGAGGTGAGGACGAGATCGATGGAGTGATTGGCGACGTTGTTGCTGATGAATCCGACGTAGTTGGTGGGCGGATTGAGGGGCGGCAGGGAGCCGAGACCGACATTAAAGGTGCCCGCGAACGCGCCCGAATACTTGATCATCGGGAACGTGGCCGGATAACCGGTGAGGTTTGGCACAGAAAGAATGCTGATGGTATTGGTCGGCCCCAAGAGACTCAGGTTGGTGACAAACATGGCGGGAGTCGCGGTGATCTGCGCGGAGAGGCCGACATTGGCACCATTGATTGCAAGGTTGTTGACACCCGCCGTGACGCCGTTGGTGACGAAGAGCGTGCTGTTGGTGATGTTGATCACGTTGTTGGTGCTGGCGAAATTGGCATTCAGGGTGTTGGCATAAACCGCGGCGCCGCCATTGATGGTCAGAGTGCCCTTGGTGTTGTCGCCGCCCTGGTTGGCCAGGCCGGTGGTCTGGCCCAGGTTCAAGTTCGTGTTCACGAGCACGGTAACGGGGCCGTTGAGCGTGACTGTGCCGTTGCCCCAATTGGTGTTGGCGGCGGTGTTGAAGCCGATCACGAACGAATTCACATCCAGCGTTCCGTTGTTGATGAGCAGGGTGCCGCTGGCCGTCTGGTTGATGCTGGCGGTGGCGGTGGTGCTGCGGCCGACGTTGAGCGTGTTGACGCGGGCATCCAGGGTGCCCAGCGTGAAATCGCATGTACCGCGGGGGGGAACGGTGCCGCCGCCGCTGCCGCCATCACCAATCGCCCAGGTGTTCACCCGGCTGTTGACGCCGTTGGTTCCGCGGATGAAGGCGACCGGCGTGGAGAAGGCGGAATTGAATGAGAATGTAACTCCGGTTTCCTTGGCCCTGCCGACCGTCAGTGAATCCACAGAAATGACATTGGTCTGGCCAAGGACGACCGCGTCTCCGTTGCCGTTGTTGCTCCCGGATTCGCCGACATCGAATGCGGGCGCAGTGCTCGATGTCACGTTGACGACGTTGGTGCGGGCGAGGATCAGCTTGCCGGTCGAGCGGTTGGCAACACCGGTTCCCGTGCCGACACCAACCAGAACCCTCCCCACGGTGGCGGTGAAGTTATCCAGGCCGGACATGTCCAGCGTCGTGCGATTGGCCGCCGAGGTGGTGCTGGCGGGGCCCTGACGCACGATCATCGTGGAGCTGCCGTTGCCATTTATTATCAGCGAGCCGCCCGGGCCGGTGATGGTATTGGTGCGCAGGATGTCGACGCCGGTCTCGGTGCCGTTCGTAAACGAACCGTTCACTGTCAGCGTCTGCCCCGGCAGGATGAGCGTCGTGTCGTTGCCATTGGTGCTGCCGTACTGAAGCGAAGTGACAGTGAAGCTGGTGTCCACGACGTTGTTGATGACTGCGGGATTCGTGGCGCCCAGGTCGAAGAATTTAACGTCGCTTGTGCTGATGGGCGTTGAACCGCCCACCCAGTTGGTGGCGGTGGACCAGTTGGTATCGTTGTAGATATTGTTGGTGGCATTCCAGATGGAGGGCGTACCTGCGCGACTCGAAAGAGCGCAAGTCAGGAGCCCGGCTGCCAGGAATGTCAGGATGCGAAGAGAGTACGTCTGGGTCTGGGTGTTCATAGGACGAGGTGGGCGGTTGGATTCCTTAGGTCTGTTTTCTGCTTTTATGCTACGTCAGTTTTTAACTAGCAACTGCGGGTAACAATGTCAGTTTGTTTCGCTCGGCTGAAATTCGATATTGGCATCAATATTGGATCGCGTAGAGCAGTCCATAATTTCTGGATGCGTTAGCGTGCCAGAAAAAACAGGCGAACAGCAATTGAACGTTCGTTCTACAAATCCCGCGCTTTTTCAAAATATTGGCGAGACGCTCCGCAATTTTTGGCGCAACGGGCCGTTAAACTCCCCTTGAGTCGTCCGGCGTTTAGTTGAAAGCAGTGCGCCATCGGGTGCGACATGCCTCTGAAAGGCGAGCCAACATGGCGCTATTGGCACTGATTTGGATAGTGGGCGTGTTTGCCGGAATATTCCTAATCGATTTATCAACAGCAGGTTGCGATTTGGCTGAGACGGTGGCACCCGCTCTGCTTGGAATGGCTTGGTTGATTATCATTTAATATAACAATTTTATGGCAAAAGTACTCGGCATCGATTTGGGAACCACGAATTCCTGCATGGCCGTGATGGAAGGCGGCGAGCCCGAAGTTTTGGAGAATTCCGAAGGCAAGCGCACCACGCCATCCGTGGTTGCTTTCACCAAGACCGGGGAACGCCTGGTGGGCGACGCCGCCAAGCGGCAGGCGGTCACCAACTCGCGCAACACCATCTATTCCATCAAACGGTTCATGGGCCGGAAGTTTGATGAAGTGCAGGAAGAGATCAAACGCGTCCCCTACAAGGTGGTCCGCGCCTCCAACGGCGACGCCGCCGTGGAAGTGGACGTGGAAGGCAAGGCGAAGCAGTTCAGCCCGCCCGAGATTTCGGCGATGATTCTCGGCAAGCTCAAGGCGGACGCTGAAATGCGCCTCGGCGAGAAAATTTCGCAGGCGGTCATCACCGTGCCCGCGTATTTCAACGATTCGCAACGCCAGGCCACGAAGGACGCCGGCCGCATCGCCGGCCTCGAGGTCCTGCGCATCATCAACGAACCCACGGCCGCCTCGCTGGCCTACGGCCTGGACAAGAAGAAGGACGAGAAGATCGCCGTGTACGACCTCGGCGGCGGCACCTTCGACATCTCCGTGCTGGAAATCGGCGAGGGCGTGTTCGAAGTGAAGGCTACGAACGGCGACACGCACCTGGGCGGTGACGATTGGGACAACCGCATCATGGATTGGATTCTCGACGAATTCAAACGCGAGCAGGGCATGGACCTGCGCAAGCAGCCGGATTCCCTGCAGCGCATCAAGGAGGAAGCCGAGAAGGCCAAGATCGCCCTCTCCAGCGCGCAGCAATACGAGATCAACCTGCCGTTCATCACGGCGGACGCCAGCGGGCCGAAGCACATCAGCATGAAGCTGACCCGCGCGAAGATGGAGCAGCTCTGCGATGAATTGTTCGAACGCACCATCACGCCGGTGAAGAACTGCTTGAAGGACGCGGACATCGCCGCGGACAAGATCGACGAACTGGTGCTGGTGGGCGGCATGACCCGCATGCCGCGCGTGGTGGAAACCGCGCATACGCTGGTCAACAAACCGCCGCACCAGGGTGTGAACCCGGACGAAGTGGTGGCGGTCGGCGCGGCCATCCAGGCTGGCGTGCTCAAGGGCGACGTGAAGGACGTGCTGCTGCTGGACGTGACCCCGCTTTCGCTGGGCATCGAGACGCTCGGCGGCGTGTTCACCAAGCTCATCGAGCGCAACACGACCATCCCGACCCGCAAGTCGGAAATCTTTTCGACGGCGTCGGACAATCAGCCGGGCGTGGAGATTCATGTGCTCCAGGGCGAGCGGCAGTTTGCCCGGGACAACAAGACGATCGGCAAGTTCCAGTTGACCGAGATTCCGCCCGCGCCGCGCGGCGTGCCGCAGATCGAGGTGACCTTTGACATCGACGCGAACGGCATTCTGCATGTGAGCGCCAAGGACCTTGGCACCGGCAAGGAACAGAAGATCACCATCACCGCCAGCAGCGGTCTCTCGAAGGACGAGATCGAGCGGATGCGGAAGGATGCCGATCTGCACGCGGAAGAGGACAAGAAGCAGCGCGAAGAGATCGAGACCCGCAACCAGGCGGACGGCGAAGTCTATCGCCTGGAGAAGATGCTGAAGGACAATGCGGACAAGATCTCCGAGGGCGATCGCACGAAGATCGAAGGCGCGATCAAGGACGTGAAGGAAGCCTTGAAAGGCACCGACACGGCCGCGATCAAATCCGCGAGCGAGAAGCTCAACGAGGCCTGGCAGGGAGTCTCCGAACAGCTCTACAAGGCGGCCGCCGAGAAGGCGCAGTCGGCCAAGGGCAAGGGCGGCCCCGGCGCGCAGGCGCAGGCGGAGCCCGGCCCCGAAGACAAGAAGGGCGGCAAGAAGGACGAGGGTCCGATCATTGACGCCGAGGTTGTTGACGAAAACAAAAGCTGACGGACATTAGCGCGCGTCGCGCGACAGGACCTGAACGGCGTTTGGGTCCTGTTTGCTGTCGGGCCGGAGAGGTTCCCAAAAGACGGACGCGGTGGAATGTTGAGTCAGCAAGTTGGATTTTCCCGCACGCGAGTGTGGGCGGGATTTGATTCAGAAAACCAAAACAAACAACGAAAGACCAAGTATGGCACTGAACGTTAAACCGCTCGGCGACCGGATCCTCGTGGAACCGGTTGAAGAGAAGGAAGTGAAGAAGGGCGGAATCATCATTCCCGAATCCGCCAAGGAAAAACCGATGGAAAGCGTCGTGGTGGCGCTGGGCACCGGCAAGACCGACGACAACGGCAAGAAGGTTCCGTTCGAGGTCAAGAAGGGTGACCGCATTCTCGTGAGCAAGTACGGCGGCACCGAAATCAAATTGGACGGCAAGGAGTACAAGATCCTTTCTTCGGACGATGTCCTGGCCGTCATCGAGTAACAGACAACCCCAATCAAACTGAAAGAAGATTATGGCAGCAAAACAACTCATCTTTGACGAAGCGGCTCGGCAGGCGCTCCTCAAGGGCGTCGAGAAATTGAGCCGGGCGGTAACCGCGACGCTTGGCCCCAAGGGCCGCAACGTGGTGCTCGACAAAAAATTCGGCTCCCCCACGATCACCAAGGACGGCGTCACCGTCGCCAAGGAGATCGAACTGGAAGATCCGTATGAAAACATGGGCGCCCAGATGGTGCGCGAAGTGGCCAGCAAGACCAGCGACACCGCGGGCGACGGCACCACCACGGCGACGGTCCTGGCCGAGGCGATTTATCGCGAAGGCTTGAAGAACGTCACCGCCGGCGCGAGCCCCATCAGCCTGCAACGCGGCATCCAGAAGGCCGTGGACGTGGCGGTGGAACAGCTTGGCAAGATCGCCAAGAAGGTGAAGGACAAGGAAGAAATCAAGCAGGTCGCCACCGTTTCCGCCAACTGGGACAACACCATAGGCGAGATCATCGCCGACGCAATGGACAAAGTGGGCAAGGACGGCACGATCACGGTTGAGGAAGCCAAGTCCATCGAGACCACGCTGGAGGTGGTGGAAGGCATGCAGTTCGACAAGGGCTATCTCTCCCCATACTTCGTGACCAACGCGGAGTCGATGGAAGCGAAGCTCGAGGACGGCTACATCCTGAATTACGAGAAGAAGATCAGCAGCCTCAAGGACCTGCTCCCCATCCTGGAGAAGGTGGCCAAGATCGGCAAGCCGCTGCTCATCATCGCTGAGGACGTGGAAGGCGAAGCGCTGGCCACCCTGGTGGTCAACAAGCTGCGCGGCACGTTGAACGTCTGCGCCGTGAAGGCCCCGGGCTTCGGCGACCGCCGCAAGGCCATGCTCGAAGACATCGCCATCCTCACCGGTGGCAAGTGCATCACCGAGGACCTCGGCATCAAGCTGGAGTCCATCGGCCTGGAAGACCTCGGCCGCGCCAAATCCATCGTGGTGGACAAGGAAAACACCACCATCGTGGAAGGCTACGGCAAGCCCGGTGAAATCCAGGGCCGCGTCAACCAGATTCGCCGTCAGATCGAGGAAACCACCTCGGACTACGACAAGGAAAAATTGCAGGAACGCCTGGCCAAGCTCGCCGGCGGTGTGGCCGTCATCAATGTCGGCGCCGCCACCGAGACCGAGATGAAGGAGAAGAAGGCCCGCGTCGAGGACGCCCTCCATGCCACCCGCGCTGCGGTGGAAGAAGGCATCGTCCCCGGCGGTGGCGTCGCCCTCATCCGCTGCCTGCCCGCCATTGACGCCCTCAAGCTGGGCGGCGACGAGCAGATCGGCGTCGAGATCGTCAAGCGCGCCATTGAATCGCCGCTTCGCGCGTTGTCATCGAACGCCGGTGTGGAAGGCTCGATCGTGGTGCAGGAAGTCAAGCGCCGCAAGGGCAACGAAGGTTACAACGTGGCCACGGGCGAGTATGAAGACCTCGTCAAGGCCGGCGTGGTGGATCCGAAGAAGGTCACCCGCTCCGCGCTGCAGAACGCCTCGTCGATCGCGGCGTTGCTGCTCACCACCGAGTGCCTGATCACCGAGCTGCCGGAGAAGGACAAACCGGCGCCCGCGGGACACGGCCCTGGCGGCGGCATGGGCGGCATGGACTACTAAGTCCAGTCAGAATCGAGGAACCGAACAGAAAAAGCCACGAGGCCGGCGGAAATGCCGGCCTCGTTTTTTTATTTTTTGAACCGCGGAGACACAGAGGTTTGGAAATAGTTTTAACCACGGATGGACACAGATTGACACGGATGGGGAACGAAAAATCAACGACGGGGAAATTATGGACATACATGTGGAGGAGTTTGAGAAGGATCCGTCGGGGATTTTGCTGCCGTATCAACGGCGGTGGGTTAACGGCGCGGCGGGTGGGGAAAAGAAGACTTTCAACCACGAATGGACACGAATTATTCGAGGCAAAGAAAAGGATTGCGTTGCGGCCGCAACAATCGATAGGTGGCCGGCATGCGAAAGCGGGAGCAAGCTCCCGCACTCCATACGCTTCGCGACTCCATGGCCGGTCGTGATGTAGAACCCGTTGAATAATGGCGAGATGATTGGGACGCGATATTCATGCCGGTCCTACGGACCTTGTGATGTGTTTTGGGGTGGTTCTATATACATGGCGCTCCTAACGGAGCTTGGGAATTGTCCGGCGAGGCAGGCGACGATTTTGGATTCAAGAGCACATTGGGTTCTTCGTTCTCTTCGTTTCCCTGCCTGCGTGCGCCAAAAAAGAAACGGGCCGGGGTCCGTTGGGGGACGACCCGGCCCGTTGGTTGCTTATCGTGTTCCGATCTATCCCAGGAGCGGGATCAGAGTTGGGGTCCGAGGGTGTTCAGGGCCTTTTGAATCATGGCCTGGGCGTTGTCCTTCAACGTGGAATTGGTGCCGTGAACGACCCAGCTCGAGCCGGAGAAGATGACCACGGTCACGCCGCCAGTCACGCCGCCGGTGGTTCCGCTGCTGGGAATGCCGAGCAGGGCGGCTGATTCGACGGAGGCTTCGCCGAGTTCGCGGGAGTCGTTGTTCGAGGTGCTGGTGACGTCGGTGCCCTGGGTATCGCCGAACACAGCGCCGATGCATTTGCCGTTGTAGAAGATCAAGGCGAACTGCAGGCCGGTGATGTTGTGCTCCTTGTAGTAGAACCATTTGCAGGGCAACTTGCCGTCGTAGCAGTCATCACCCAACACATAGTAAGGGACATGGTGCGCGCCGAGGTAGGCGCCGTTGTCGTCGGTCCAGGTGGTCTGGCCCTGGTGATCGGGATCGGGATCCGGGTCGCTGCCGTCGTCGTCAATGGCCATGCTGGAGGTGTAGGCGAAGACACCGGAGGCGACCTGGTAGACGTTGACGTTTTTGGCGCGGGTCATGGTGTTGATGTGCGGCTGGGAGTTGACCTGCTTGGAGGAGACCATGTTTTTCTGGACGCCGGCGAGGACCTGAGCGGCCGTGTAATTGCTGCCGGAGGTGGAGCCGGTGGTGAGGATGGTGAACTCCTCGTTCGGACTGCTGGCCCACTTGTACTGGGTGTACTGGGTGCCGGCGGTTTTGCTGCCCGGGTTGTTGATCACGAGGCCGCTGTGATAGTTGTAGAAGGCCCACGTGCCGCCGGAGTAAACGGGCTTCCACTCGTCGTTGTAGTTGCCGCCGCCGACGGGGTACTGGATGAGCTTGCCGCCATTGGTGGTGACCGCGCCGCTGACATTGACGCCGAGGCCGGTATTCACGTTCTTGATGTAATAGTAACCGCTCTGTTTGGCCGGCGCGAAGGTCCATTCCAGGCTGGTGCTGGAGGACTGCGGCTCTTGCAGGATCGGCGACGTGCTCGACGTGGAGGTGACGCCCATCACCATGCCGCTGGTGACGTTCTTGATGTAGTAGGGTGTGCCGGTCGTGATGCTGGAGACCTGGGCTGAGACGGATACAGCCGCGGTGCAGGCGGCCGCCGTCAGAATTGCTTTTTGAATCAACTTCATTGTTTGACTCCTGACTGGTGTTGGTTGTTGTGGTTGGTTGCCGTTTTATGTGTCTTTGCCGTCCCCGTGAGACAATGCGACTGCAAGGGATCGGTGGCTTGAAGCAAACGCCGCGCACTTGCCGGGGTGACAGCATGCAGAATAGGGATTATTGCGAAAGCCCGGTATCGTCCTTTTATATGAGATTTGTGTACGGATAAAATACGGCAGACGGCATCCGATTCCCTACAGAGGAACACCCCAGCAATTTTGACTTGGGAGCGCATCATGATTGGGGCTAATGTACCGGCATGAATGTGTTCGTGACGGGCGGTGCGGGTTATATAGGATCGGTATGCGTGGAGGAGTTGCTGAATGCCGGCCATCAGGTCACGGTTTACGACAATCTCACCGAGGGACACCGCTCCGCCGTTGATCCGCGCGCGAAGTTCATTCTGGGCAAACCGGAAATCCCCGGCAACCTGGCGGAGGCGGTTTCCGGCGCGCGGCCGGAGGCGATCCTCCATTTCGCCGCCAACGCGCTGGTCGGGGAATCGATGAAGAACCCGGGCAAGTATTTTCACAACAATGTCTGCAACGGGCTCACGCTGCTGGACGCGGCGGTGCAGGCAAAGGTGAGGAAGTTTGTGTTCAGTTCGACGTGCGCGACGTACGGCCCGCCGGATCGCATCCCGATGACCGAGGATCTCCCCCAGAACCCGATCAATCCGTACGGCGAATCGAAGTTGATGTTCGAGAAGATGCTCAAGTGGTATCACGAGATCCACGGACTGGAGTTCGTCGCGTTCCGCTATTTCAACGCCGCGGGCGCCAGCCGGCAGTACGGCGAGCATCATCGGATCGAGACGCATCTCATTCCCAACGTGTTCAAGGTCCCGCTGGGGCAGGCTTCGCAATGCGAGATCTTCGGCACCGATTATCCGACGCCCGACGGCACGTGCATTCGCGATTACATTCACGTGATCGATCTCGCGCAGGCGCACATCCTGGCGCTGGCGCCCGGCAAGACGGGATTTTACAATCTCGGCAACGGCGACGGCTACTCGGTGCGGGAGGTGATCGAGACCTGCGAGAAGGTCACCGGCAAAAAAATTCCGGCGGTGGAGAAACCGCGGCGTCCGGGCGATCCGCCAAGATTGGTGGCGTCCGCCGAGAAGGCGATCCGTGAATTCGGCTGGAAGCCCCAGTATCCCAAACTGACGGACATCACTTCCACCGCCTGGGATTGGCACAAGCGGCACCCGAACGGTTATCCGGATTAAGGTTACTCGTCGGTCTTCGGTTTCGGCGCGAATTTCCCGTAGCGCAACGCGAGCGTCGGCAGGACGAGCAGGTTCAACGCGGTGGAGGTGATAAGACCGCCGAGGATCACGATGGCCATCGGGCCTTCGATTTCGCGTCCCGCTTCGCCCGAGCCCAACGCCAGCGGGAGGAGGCCCAGCGCAGTGACCACCGCGGTCATGAGAATGGGAATCAACCGCTCGGATGCGCCGCGAATCGCCGCTTCGAGCCCCCACCGCATACCCTCCTGGTCCACGAGATGTTCGAAGTGCGAAATCATCATGATCGAGTTGCGCGTCGTGATGCCGAACAACGTGACGAAGCCGACCAGCGAGCCGATGTTCAACCCCGTATCTGAACCCTGCAGCCAGCCCGTGACGGTGACGGCCAGGATGCCACCCACCAACGCAAAGGGAATGTTCGCCAGGATCAAGAGCAGGTTCCGCCAGTTGCCGGTGACGACGATCAGCAGCAGAATGATGCCCACTGCCGCGATGGCTGAGTTGAGCAGCAATTGCCGTTGCGCCGCCGCCGCGGCTTCCGCATTTCCCGTGTAAATGGGATAGACACCCTTGGGGAATGTCACCTTGGCGGCGATCGCCTTCTTCGCATCCTCCACAAATGAGCCCACGTCCCGGCCCGTGGGCGCGCAGGTCACCACCTGCCGCCGGCGCGCGCCGTCATGCATGATCGAGTAGCGGCCTGTGGTCAGATAGACATCCGCCAGTTCGCGCAACGGCATGACCAGTCCCTGCGCGTTCTTCAAGAGCAACGAAGCGACGCCTTCGGGTTCGCGCCGGGCCGCCTCATCGAGGATGACGGCGACGTCTATCGCCTGCTCGCCCCGGTGCACTTGCGCGGCAATCGCGCCCTGATAGGCGGTTTGAATGGCCTCCAACACCTCCGCGGGCCGGAAGCCGAATTGCATCAGGCGGTCTGATCGCAGTTTGATGGCCATGCGCGGGCCGCCGGGTGGCGCCGCAATCTGCACGTCCGTCGCGCCCTTGACGCCGCGCAATGCCTGCGCCACTTCGGCCGCTTTCTCGTCCACGACGTCGAGATCGTCGCCATAAACACTGATGACAACCGGCGCAGTCTCGCCGCTGATCGTTTCCGAAAGCCGGTCGCCCAGGAAGGTGACCACTTCCGATTGCAACCCCGGATAATGGTTCAGCACGTCACGGATTGTGTCCTCGATTTTCGCCATCTGCCTGCCGGGCATGGGATCCAGTTCCACATGGAATTCAGAGCGGTTCGGGGGCCACGTATCCTCGCCCATTTCGGCGCGGCCGACCTGTTGTTCGATGCTGGCGATGCCGGTGGTATGCAGCAACTCCTCCGATACCGCCTTGCCCATGCGCAGCATCTGGTCCAGCGACGTCCCGGGCGCCATCTGCACCTGCAGCACAAAATGCCCTTCGCGGAATTCCGGGAGAAACTCGCTTCCCAATCCCGGCAGCAACGCCAGCGCGCCGAGGCAAATCACGACCACGCAGCCCATGACCTCCATCGGCCACCGCGCGAACAAATTCAAAATCTTCCCGTAAATCGATTTCAACGCCGTCTGCAGTCGTGGCTCGGCGGACTCGCGGACACCCTTGGCGAAAAATATCAGGGAGAGCGCCGGTGTTAGCGTAAGCGCCACGCCCAGCGAGGCCATGATGGCCAGGATGTAACTCAGCGCCAGTGGCGCGAAGAAACTCCCCTGCAATCCCGTGAGCGCCAGCACCGGCAGAAACACCAGCGCCACGATGAATGTCGCATACACCACCGCGCTGCGCACTTCGATCGAAGCGTCCAGCACCACGCGAAATACGGGGCGCGGATTGCCCAGGTTCTGGTTCTCCCGCAATCGCCGGAAGATGTTTTCCACGTCGATGATCGCGTCGTCCACCACTTCGCCAATCGCGATGGCCAGTCCACCCAGCGTGATGGTGTTGAGCGTCACGCCGAATCGGTCGAGCAGGATCACCGCCGTGAGCAGTGACAGCGGGATTGCCGTCAGCGATATGAACGCCGTGCGAAAATGCCCGAGGAACAGGAAGAGAACCAACGCCACGAGGATGCCGCCGGTGAACAGCGAATGCTTGATGTTGTGGAGGGAGGCTTCGATGAATGTCGCTGGGCGGTGCAACCGGCGGTACAGCGTCACGCCTTGTTTGTCGAACATCGGTTGCATTTCATCCAGCGCCGCTTCCACCGCGGTGGTCACTTCCATTGTGTTCGCGCCATACGCGCTGCCCATTGAGATGAACACCCCAGGCTGTCCCATGATGAGGGCATCGCCAAATTTCGGTTCCGCCCCGTCCTGCACGATCGCCACGTCCTTCAATCGGATGCTGCCGGCGGCATTGTTCACCACCACCACCTGGCCGAGCTGTTCCGGAGTCAAGGCTTCGCCCTCGGTTTGGAGAATGATGCGCTGGTTCTCGTTCTCGACGAATCCCGCGCCCATCACCGCCGTCGAAGCACGAGCCGCGGCCAGCACATCGGAAATGGAAATATTGTATGCCAGCAACCGCTCGGGCTTGACCTGTATCTGAAACTGCTGCACTTCGCCGCCGAAGATGATGCAGCGCGCCACGCCGGGCACTGACAATAACCGCGGCTTCACCGTCCAATCCGCCAGTGTCCGGAGTTGCATCGGGGTCATCTTGTCCGAGACCAGCCCGATCTTGAGCAGGTCCATCGTCGAGGAGGTGAGCGGTGACATTTTCGGCGTCGCGACGCCCTGCGGCAACTGGCCCGCGGTCTCGTTCAGCTTCTCCGCGAGCATCTGGCGCGCAATAAAAACGTCCGAGCCTTCCTTGAAAACCGCCGTGATCGTGGACAGGCCCTGGATGGACTCCGAACGCAGCGATTCCATGCCGCCCAGCCCGTTGATGGTGGTCTCGATCGGGCGCGTGACCAGCACTTCGACTTGTTCCGGCGAGAGCCCGGGCGCCTCGGTTTCGACGGTCACCTGCGGCTGGACGAAATTGGGAAAGACGTCCAGCTTGGCGTTCATCGCCACGTAGATTCCGTAACCCACCAGCACGCAGGCGAGCGCGACGACCACGCCGCGGAACTTCAACGAAAAATGTACAATGCGGTTGAGCATGGGTGAACGCGCTTAATCGGATTTAAGCAATCCCTTCATTTCTTCCGAGAGAAGCGTTGCCGCCCCGCCCACCACCAAATGGTCTTTCGTCGTGATGCCGTTCGTGATGAACCAGCCGTCGTCGGTGGGATGGGCCAGGGGAATCGGCGTGCGGGTATACACCTCGTCGCTCGCGCCCATCACGTAAACCCAGCCGGCGCCGTCGGTCCGCACCACCGCTGCGCGCGGGATGATGACGCCGGTTTCCGGATCGCCCGGGAGTTTCAAATATCCGGTGACCGCCTCGTTCGCGAGCAGATGGGGCGAGTTGGGTTTGAGCAGGAACAGGAATCCCCGCCCCTGCATCTGCGAATCCACACTCGCCACCGTGCCGTAGAACTCCGCGTCCGCGCTCGTGCCTGACAATGTGACCACCCGCGCGCCCGCCGGACTGGCGTCAATCGTCTGCCCCGCCGGCAGGTCCAGCCGGACCAATGCTGCGTCCAGGGTGGTGAGCGACTGGATCAGACCTGCCAGATCATCCTGTCCGGCGAGCTTCTCGCCCCAGGACATGGCCAGCCGGTCGCGCGCCGATTGCACCGCGAGTTGATCGTGCAACGCGGCCGCCTCGGCCGCCTGGAGATTTTTCGCCGAGGCATTTCCATTCGCGGACAAAGTCTTGAGCCGCGCCAGTTCATTGCTGGAGGCCAGGAACGCCGCCTGGGCGGTGGCCAGTTCCGTGGCCAGCGCGGCCAGCGGGGCCGGGTCCTGCACCCGCCCGTAAGCCAGCACTTCCGGGGCTATCCGCGCCTCAACGGGGCTGCCGACCTTCAATCCCATGTTGCCCTGCACTTCGTCGCTGATGTTGAGGACCACGTCGCCGTTCTCGGCGTGGTCAATCTTGATGCCGGTTCCCTCCTCGTCCGCCGGGGCGGCTTCCGCAGTCTCGCCCTTTTCCGCCCCGCCCTTCTTCCCGAGGAAAAAGCCACCGGCGGCGGCCGCGACAATCACAATGATCAATAATGCTCGTTTCACGTTTGCGTCTCCTTCACCATCCGCCATGACCAGGCGCCTTCCATTTCGGCGGCGGTTTCTTCCAGGTTTGTTTTCTTCACAAATTCTCCAAACCGCAGCGCCAGCGTGGGCAGCACCAGCAGGTTCAATGCGGGAAACACATCCAGTTTTGCGGGCCCCGCCACCCGCAGACCGTAGATGGTCAACAAACAGGCGAGCGCCACGATGACCCCGCGAAACCCCGGCGAAAAATATACGATGCGGCCTGGCATGGGGTCATTTTGCTTCGCGCCGGTCTCGCGATTCCTCCGAGAACAATGTCTGCACCTCCCGGCTGGCGTACAACACGATGTTGTTTGTAGTCGTGGCGCTGGTCATAGAGGCGTTCATCTGGACCAGGACGCATCCGATCGGCACCCTGATTCTCACGGCCGGCTCTCCTCCCTCGATTGCGCGCGCTGCGGTTGTTCCAGGATCGACGGTTTCAGGGTGGCGATCGGCTGTTGAACCGCGTCCTCCAGCGCGCCGAGCGCCTGCTGCAATCGCAGCCTGCCATCGAGCGCCGCCAGTTCCGCGACGCTCACCTCAACGCGCGCGTTCAGCGCGTCGAGCGGCTCCGCTTCGCCCGCCTTCTCCTGCTCGCCCATTTGTTCACTCTGCTTCTCCTGAGCCGCCTGCACCGATTCCAGCGTCGCCACCTGCTGCGCAGTCGCGCGATACGATGTCACTGCACTGTCAATCTGGTTCATCACCCTTGTCTGCAGTTCGATGAACCGCGCCGCCGCGAGATTCCGTCGCGCCGCCGCCTCCGCGATCGGCCCCTGGTTCTGGCTCAGCACGGGCAGATCCATCGTCAGGCCAAGGGTGACTTTTTGGTTGCCCTGGTCGTATTGATAGCCGGGCCCGAGGTGAATGTCCGGATACTGCCGCGCCACTTCCAGTTGCAAGGCTGATTGGCTCGCGGCGTAATCCTCGAGCAAACCCAAAATATCCGAACGTCCCACGAGCGCCCGCCGCCTCAATCCGGCCGACGTCAATTCCGCGACCGGAACCGTGGGGAACAAATTCTCCGACAACTCCAATCCATCCAGGGCGCCCGCCGGAACGCCGATTGTGTCCGCCACCTTCGACAGTGCCTCCGCGCTCATCCGCCGCGCATCAAGCCAGTCCACCCGCGCCCGATCGCGCGCGATCCGCACCAGTCCGAGTTCACCGCTCGCGATCGCGCCCACCTGGAACCGCTGTTCCGAGGATTGAACGATTCGATCCTGCAGAGCCAATTGCCGCTGCAACAGCAAGTCGCGCTGGCGCGCGCCGTACAGGCCAATGAGGCTTGTCCGCAGATTCGACCGGACCTGCCACGCGGCGGTGATGATGTCCAGCCGCGCCGATTCCGAGAGATGCCGCGCTTGCGCTATGCGATATCCCCGCTTGCCGGCGGTTTCGATTGGCACATCCAGGCTCACTCCCGGCAGCCAGTGCGTGAAGTCCGATCCGGATGCCGGGTCAAAGCTCCATCCCGGCACCGCGCTCAGCACGGGATTCGGCCGTTGTGCCGCGGTCTTGTCACCGCCGAGCGCCACCGCCCAATTCGCCCGCGCCACGTCCAGACTTGGGTGATAGTAGAACGCCGCCAGCGTCAGCATCTCGAAGTCCCACGACTTCGGCGGCCATTCGGCCAGCGGATGAGAGAGATTGGTTTCGAGGAAACGCCGGAACTCCGGGCCGTCCAGGCGGCGGGCTTCAATTTCCACGGCGGTCTGGGAGGGCGACAACGGTTGCGGATGGAAACGGGCACAGCCTGCCATTCCCATCCCCAGCACTAAAAGCATGAGGAGCCAGCGGTTCAAGGAGCTTTTACTGAATTGCAATCAGCCCCGGAATGCAAGCACCTGATAATTAAATTATTTTCACCCGCGCCGCCTGCGACTGACGCGTGACATACAAGGCAAAACGGCCGGATGTTTCCACCCGGCCGTTTCAAAGCAGATGATCGAGACCGCTCAGCGCGTGCCCATTCCGACGCTTTGCACAGTCTGGAACAGTTTACCTTCGGTCTTGATGCTCGGCGCGATGATGATCTCAGTCTCCTGAAATTCACGGATGGTGGCCGCGCCCACATTGCCCATGCAGGTGGTGATCGCGCCCACCAGGTTCTGCGAACCGTCATCCACCGTGGCCGGCCCGAACAAAATCTGTTTCAGCGAGCCGCTCAAGCCCACCTTGATGCGCGTGCCCCGCGGCAGGTTCGCGTGCGGCGTCGCCATGCCCCAATGATTCCCCTTGCCCGGCGCTTCCTTCGCCCGCGCAAACGCGCTTCCCACCATCACCGCGTCCGAACCGCACGCCAGCGCCTTGCACACATCACCGCCCTTGCTCATGCCGCCGTCGGTGATGATTGGCACGTATCTGCCGGTATTCTTGAAATGCGCATCGCGCGCCGCCGCGCAATCCACGGTAGCCGTGACCTGCGGCACGCCCAAGCCCAGCACGCCGCGGCTTGTGCACGCTGCGCCCGGCCCGACGCCAATCAACACGCCCGCCACACCGCAGCCCATCAATTCCAGGGTCACTTTGTACGTCACTGCATTCCCGATGATCACCGGGATGTTCAGCCTCTTCGTGAACGCCTCGAGGTCCAGCGACTTGTATTCGGTCGAAATGTGGCGCACGGTCGAGACGGTCGACTGCACCACAAAAATATCCGCGCCGGCCTCCTGCGCGATGGCCGCAAAGCGCTCCGCCTTCTGCGGAATCGAGCTCACCGCCGCCAGCACGCCGCCCTTCTTCAATTCCTCGACGCGCCGCCCGATCAGGTCCTCCTTGATCGGTTCAAGGTACAGTTTCTGGATCAGCGCCGTCACCTCGTCCTTGTCGGCCTTGACCACCTGATCGAGCACCTCGCCTGGATTCTCGTAGCGGGTCTGGACGCCTTCCAGGTTGACCACGCCGAGCCCGCCCAGCTTGCCCATCTCGATGCAGAACTTAACGTCGGTCACGCCGTCCATCGCGCTGGCGATGATCGGGATCTTCAGCTTGATCTGGCTGCCGTCTTTGCGGGGAATCGTAAAGCTGGTGTCCACCTCCGCCGGATTGATGGTCACCTCGCCCGGCACCAGGGCGATCTCGTCAAACCCATAGGTCACGCGCGCTTTTCGGTTTCGGCCAATCCACATTCCCATAGTCGTCGTCTCTCAGTCTGATAAAGTTAAACGGACCGCACTGGCGGTCCGCCGTTTTCCCAAATCTCGCCGCAATCCGCCCGCCCCGCAACTCCGCTCAGAATTGAATTGCGTCGTTCAACCGTCCGCATTGCGAACACCTCGAACGGTCCACGTCGGGATCGTCCGTGTAGACCAATCCGCAGTTCCGGCAGCGGAATATCCGGTCCTCGGTTGCCGTCGGACCAAACTTTCTCCGCCGCATCTCGGAGTATATTGCGAGCCCCGAAAGCGCTGCAAGCACAGAAACAATGTAAGTCAGGATGAGTGCGTCGATGCTCATGGTCAGGGATTCACCAGCACGCCGCCGGCCTCCGCCGGCGCCACCGTCACCCAATGAAAAATCACCCGCCCGGTCGTCAGTTGTTCGGCCGGCGACAACCTTCCGTCCTCCGGAAGCGGCCGAAACCGCGCGCGCCGCACCAGGTCATTCGCCAGATTGTCCGCCTCGGGCAGGCCGCTCTTCGAAACCACGACCGACGTGAACACGGCGCCGTCCCGCGCCACGTGCGCCAGCACCTCCGTGTCCGCCAGCACAATACCGTTCGTCAGGATGCTCCCTGAAGCCGGCCACACCGGCGGCTGGATGGGCGTGATCAAGCGCCTCGACGCCAGCGGCCCTTCCAGTGTCACCGTGCTTTGACTTGGCGTCATTTCAATCTGCGGCAGCACGGCCAGCGGCTCGGTGCTCGGCGCAGCGTGCCGGGCCAACTGGAGCGAGCCGGCACCGTTCGTCCTTGCGAATTCCCGGAACCAGCCGCCCAGCTTGTTTGTTTCCAGCGCGAGCCACTGCGGACCCTGGTCCCAATCGGGCACGCGAAACTTCTCCGCGTCCGACCCAGCCGAATCTGTCGTCAGCCACGCCGGACCGGAGAATCCATGCGCGCTTGGGAGCACGAACAGCGTCGGGTCCCGCAATCCCGGCACGCGATCGTTGGGGTTCGCCGTTACAAAAATGCCCGGCCCGATTGCCGCGGCCCGCTGAATCGGGTCCCTGCCCGAAAGCCAGAAGATCAGGCCCACCTGGCCGACCATCACCGCACCCACCGCCAGCCACCAGCGGCTCCTCGGCCATGGTTGCGACTGCGCTGCGGCTTCGGTCATGGGTCTTTGGATTTGGAAGCGCGCGCGGCCTCCGTTCGCGGCAGGGTTTCGAGCAGCACCTGTTTGATCCCGGCCGCCCGCGTCAGGTCCAGCAGCACCCGCTCCTTTTCCGACGTCACCCCTTTGTCCTCCTCCACCACCACGGTGACGGGTTGGGGAGATTTTTTCACCTCCGCGCGCAGCCGCTCCAGCAACGCCTCGTTCTGGATGATCTCATTCTCGAAATAAAAAGAGCCGTTCGCGTCCACGGCCACCGCCAGCCGCGGTCCGTCCACGCCCGGCAAATCCGCCGACGATTCCGCCAGGCTGATGCGCACACCGGGCGTATAGACCAGCGACGCGAGCAACAGAAAGATCAACAGGCAGAAGAACACGCCCGCAAATGGCGTGGCGTCCATCTGCCCGCGGAAGATCCTCGCGTTGCGGGGAAATTTCATTTCAGTTCCGCCGTCCGGTGACTGGGCGGCTCGCTCACAATATTGACGATTTCCGTGGCGGCCTTTTCCATGTCGAGCACGATCTCGTTTACCCGGCTGACCAGGTAATTATATCCGGCATGCGCCGGGATCGACACCGCCAGTCCCGCCGCCGTGCAGATCAACGCCTTCCAGACGCCGCCCGAAAGCTGCTGCACGCTCGCGTGCAGTCCGGCCGCCTGCATGTTTTGAAACACCTCGATGAAGCCCAGCACCGTTCCCAGCAATCCCAGCAACGGCGCAAGCTGCGCAATCGTCGCCAGCAAATTTAATTTTTCCTCCAGCCGCGGCACCTCCGCCAGGCCCGTTTCCTCCAGCGCCTCGCGCACGCGCTCCCGGCCGTTGTCCCGATTCAAAATCGCCGTCCTGACCAGCCGCGCGACCGGCCCGGGCGTGGCGTCGCAGATCGAGAGCGCCTCCACCACATTGTCGCGCTTGAGCACAGTCCGAACCCCGTTGAGGAACTCCGCGGAGTTGATCTGGGCGCGATGACAATGGAGCAGCCGCTCGATGAACACCGTTACGGCCACGGCGCTCGTCAACAGCAGCACCCACAGCATCGGCCCGCCCTTGGCGAGCAATCCCGGCAAACTCGGCAACATGCTATCTTTTATAAGCTCTGATGATGCCGGGTCAAAGGGTAAAGTTTATTGTTAATGCCCGCGAGACCCATGGAATGCGGATGTTCCCCATCCAGTCCCGCCTTTCCATCCACTCCCACTCCACCATTGCTTCCCTTCTTCCCTTTTCCTATTCTCCACGGCGGTTGGTTTGAATCACTTGGCACAATACAAGGTCATCAGTCTAAAAACCCGTCCCGCGGGCCTGCTCCCGGTCCCGCGCCCGCCGCGCATATGAATTACACCTCGCAGTATCTCCAGTCTGAAATGGCCGCCCAGGGCATCGAAGTCATTGTCCTCGTCAATTGCCTTTGCCAGGACGCCATCCACCTCGGCGCCAGCGATCTTCACATCGAACCCTGGGAACAATCCATTGCCGTCCGTGCCCGCGTGAACGGCGTCCTCACCGAGGTCGCCCATCTCCCGCTCGAACTTCTCGACCGCATTTCCGCCCGCTTCAAGGTGATGGCCAATCTGGTGACCTACCAGGCCGGCATGCCCCAGGACGGCACCGCCCTTGGCGGCCCGGAGCTCGAAGGCGTCCAGCTTCGCATCTCGATTTTCCCAACCAGCCGCGGCGAAAAAATTGTCGCCCGGCTGTTCGATCCCCGCGACCGCCGGTTCGATCTCGCCACGCTTGGTTTTGAGGATTCCACGCTACAGAAACTTGTCCGGCTCCTCAAGCGCACCAGCGGTCTCATGCTCTTCACCGGTCCCACCGGCTCCGGCAAGACCAGCAGCATGTATTCCTCCCTTTGCCACATCGCACAGCGCGACGGCACCGCCATCAGCATCAGTTCGGTCGAAGACCCGGTGGAATTCAATCTCCCCCACGTCAGCCAAACGCAGATCAATGCCGCGCAAGGTTTCAATTACGCCCTTGCCCTGCGCAGCATCATGCGGCAGGACCCGCAGGTGGTTATGGTAGGCGAGATTCGCGACCCCGAGACCGCCGCCATCGCCGTCCAGGCCGGTCTGACCGGCCACCTTGTCATCAGCACCATTCATTCCGGCGTCTCCGCCGGCGCATTCACCCGCCTTATCAACATGGAGATCGAGCCGTTCATGCTCGCCTCCAGCATCCTTGGTGTCATGGGGCTCCGCCTGGTGCGACGCAACTGTCCCGACTGCACGCAGCCGTATGAACCCGACCACAGCCTGATGAAGGTCATACCCGAGGCCCTGATCGAGCACGCCCAGTTCCGCAAAGGCGCGGGGTGTCCGCGTTGCAACGGCACCGGTTACCATGGCCGGCTCCCGGTGAGCGAACTCCTGGTCGTGGACGAACCCTTCCGCGAAGCTGTCCTCAAAAAACTTCCCACCTCCGCCCTGGAGGAAACCGCCATTCGTTCCGGCATGCAAACCCTCTGGCAGAACGGCCTTAACCGCACAATCAACGGCGAAACCACGCTCGAAGAAACCATCCGCGTCCTGGCCGCAGACATGCTCTAAAGCGCTCTTTCACCACGCGCTCTGCGCGGCTCACTAATCTTCCAATCCCTTGCCCTTGAGAATCTGCGGTGTGCATTTCTCGATCCTCGATTCCCGGGTTTTGGACTGTTTGGCCGCCGAAAAATAGAGGAGGTATCCTCTTTGCCGTCCCGGCGTGAGCGACTCGAACGCCGTCTTTAAGGCGCGGTTCTTATCGAGCTTCCTTTGAAACTCCTCCGGCATCTTGAATTCGGCGGTCTTTTTGTAATCCACCTTCAGACCGGCCTTTTCCACTTTAATGGCTTCCTGAACATAGTCCTTCAAAACGGTCTTCATCCCGGTTATTTCCCGGACATTGGTGAACCGAATCTGGCGCGCCGCCTGCACGTTTTCCGTTTGCTGGACGAGAATCCCCCTGGAGTCCTTTAACAACGCGCCTTTGAAAAACAACAGCGCGCAGTATTCCTTGAATCCATGGATCAAAACGACGTTCGCGCCCTCATGGGAGTAGGAAGGCTTGCCCCATTTCAATTCTTCGGTGAGCCCGCAATCGAGCACGATCCTTCTCAATTGCCCAAACTCCTCCCGCCACTTGGCAGCCTTTTTCAAAAATGCATCGACCTTGGGGTTCATTTCATTTCCTGTCATGAAATTGTTGTTGGTTTTCCCGTCATCCGTTGTGCCCAGCCCCCAGCTCCGTGATCAAACCTTTCCGAAAAATTTCCTCGCCGCTTCCATCCGCGATTGCACGTGCAACTTCTCATAGATGTGTTGCACATGCGTGCGCACGGTGCTGATGCTGATCTTCAATTCCTCGCCGATTTCCTTGTACAGGCATCCCTTCGCCAACAATGCCAGGATCTCCTGCTCCCGCCTGGTCAGCTGCTCGACTTCGTTCGAGGTCTTCTCGGCGTGCTGGAAGTAATCCACCACCTTCCGCGCAATCTGCAGCGACATGGGCGCACCGCCCGCATGGATCTGTTCGATCGCCTGCACCAATTCCGCCGGCGCCAGGTTCTTCAACAGGTATCCTTTCGCGCCGGCGCGCAGCGAGTTGAAAATCAGGTCGCTCTCCTCGTAGGTGGTCAGCATCAGCGCGCGGAGTTCAGGAAGTTGCTCCCGCAATTTTCCCACGCACTCGATCCCGCTCATCCCCGGCAGATTGATGTCCACGAGCGCCACCTCGGGTCGTTCCGCCGGGATTCCCTGAAGCGCCGCCTCGCCTGTCGAATAACTGTTCAGGCAGCGCAGTCCCGCCGTTCCGTTCACCAGTTCCACAAGACTCTCGCGTGTCTCGCGATCGTCTTCCACAATGGAAACCGTGATGGCCATGCCGGGTGTTGCGCTCATTGTAGCTTTCCCGGCCTCGTACCTGCCAGAAAATTGCGCTAGAGCATTTTCAGACACAGAATTTCTTCAAACGCTCTAGCCGCGCCAAGGACATTCCAAAAACATCCGCGTCCCGGCGCCTGGCGCGCTCTCGATGCGGAATTTTCCGCCCAGTTCCTCCATGCGGTGCCGCATGTTCCTCAATCCATCCGCCTCTCCTTCGCCGCCGCTCGCGCAATCGCCAAAACCTTTCCCGTTGTCCTCGATCACCAGATTCAGCCGGTCTCCATCAACCGTCATCCGCAACCGCACCTCGTTCGCCCTGGAATGCCGCACGACATTGTTCAGTGCCTCCTTCACCGTCAGGAACAGATTGTGCCGGGTCCGCGCCGGCACCGCCCCTTCCGGCGGATGCCCGGGCAATTCCGGCCGGCAACGGATTTCGGCGGCCTGCAGAAACTCCACGGCGAACTGCCCGACGTAATTGATCAAATGCGCGAGCGTGTCGTTGCGCGGGTTCACCGCCCACACGGTCTCGTCCAGCGATTTGATCACCTGCTTCGCCATGGCTGAAAGCTTTTGCAGGTTCTCCTCCCGTTTCTCTTCCACCACCGTGTCCCGCTGGACCAACCCCGTGAGCAACACCAACCGCGTCAACCGTGTCCCCAGGTCGTCGTGCAAATCCCGCGCGATCCGGACGCGTTCCTTGTCCAGCGCCGCCTGTTGCTCCACCAGTTGCAGCCTGGCCCGCATCCGCCGCATCGCCACGTAATAGACGGCTCCCGCCGCCGCCAGGACTGCCGCCGATCGAAACCACCACGTGTTCCAGAAAAATGGCTCGACCGCAAACGCCAGCGAATCGCCCGTCTCGTTCCACACGCCGTCGCCGTTGCAGGCATTGACCCGGAAACGATAGTTACCGGCAGGCAGGCGCGAATAACTCGCGCTGCGCTGCGGTCCGGCCTCGATCCATTTGTCGTCGAATCCCTCCAAGCGATAGCGGAACCGCACATTTTCGGGCGCACTGAAACTCAGCGCGGTGAACTCGAACTCCAGACGCCGATGTGCCGGCGGCAACCGCAGCCCGTCCTCGGTTGTCCGGCGGTCCATGCTGTTTTGCACTGGCATCGCCCCGCCATAGGCGGCCATCACGTGATCATCCACCGCCAGTCGCTTCACCAGCACGCGTGGCGGACGGCTGTTTTCCGCGATCTTCGCCGGGTCCACCACCGCCAGGGCCGTCCGCGTCGGAATCCACAACCGCCCGTCCCGGGTCCGCAACGATCCCGGCGAATCGCCAAAGTTCGCCTGCGGGCTCCGCAAGCCCACGCCCGGGCCATAGCGCACCACGCGGGCTTGTCCCAGTTTCCCTTCCGCCACCGCCAGCAAATCCTCCCGCGACGCCTTGAATATGCCGTGATCGCCTCCGAACCACAGCGCGCCGCAATTGTCCGACACGATCTGCGACACTTTCTGTTCGAAAAATCCCTGCGCCGCCGTGAAGTGCGCAAACCGGCCGTCGCGGATCCATCCGGCGCCATCATCCGCGAAGCCGATCCAGACACTGCCGTCCGGTGTCGCATGCAGGTTCCGTATCGACATCAGTTCCGGTCCCAGCCGCGCGGTCTCATCGATTACCTGTCCCTTGCTGATGCGCAGCAGATATCCCCTGGACGATCCCACCCAAATGTCTCCTCGCGCGTCCTCCGTCATTGCGTGAATCATCCGGATGCCCGCCGGCATTTGAAACGTCTCCAGCACGCCGTTCTTGCACCGTTGCACCACGTCGGGGGCTTCCTCGCCGATCCACAAATCGCCCGCCCGGCTTGCCAAGAGCGCATGAATGGTGTGGCCCGCCAAGCCCTCCGCAGGCCGCCACGTGGAGTAACCGCCGTTGGTCCTGCAGTGCAATGCCCGGTCCTTGGTCCCGATCCACACCGCTCCGCTTCGATCCGCCGCAACGCATGTGGGCCTGCCTCCGGGCCAGTTCTGGTTGGTCGAGACCGTCTCCCAGCCGTTGCCCCGCCGCCGGATCAGCAACCCGTTCAATGTCGTCGCCCAGACGGTTCCATTCGTGTCCTCGCACAGCGACTGCACCGTCTCAAACGGCAGCCCGGTCTCCCGCGTCTCGAGTTCCACCGCACGCGGATGCACCCGGTCGAGCCCGCCGCCATCCGTTCCCGCCCAGATGTTTCCTTCCGCATCCTCGCACAGGCTCAGGATTGCCCGGTGCGACGTCGGGATTCCGGTGAAGCCCGTCCCGTCAAAATAGAACAAGGCGCTGTCCGAGGTCCCTATCCAGACTCCGCCCTTGCTGTCTTCAAGCAGCGCGGTCGGTTCCGAATCAGCCGCCGGCGAACCGAATTTTCCGCGACTCTCCAGTTTCCCCGCCTCGTCACAGTAGGCCAGATTGAATCCCGAACACACCCAGACTCCGCCCGCTTTGGCCGCCGCCACTCGCGCCGTAATGCCCGGCAAATCCGTGAGCGTCACAAATTGTCCGTCGCGGAACACTCCCAGCCGTCCGCCCCGCGCAAACCAGATTTTCCCGCGCCGATCTTGCGCCAGGGAACTCACGTATCCACCCGGCAATCCCTCCTCCCGCCCAAACTGTTTCGCCTGCCCGCCCTTCAACCGGTACACCGTGCCGCTGCGGTAGGTGATCCAGATCGAACCCTCGCCGTCCTCGGTAAGCGTGTATGTCACCCGGTCGGGCAGGCCGTTCGTGAACACCTTTGCCACCTGTCCATTGAGATGAACCAGCGCTCCGTGATCGAAGCCGATCCACAATCCGTCCCGCACGCCCAGCAGTGCCGTCGGTTTCTGGCGCAATCCTCCCGCGAAATCCTTCAGCGAAAACTCCTCGAACCGCACGCCGTCGAACCGCGCCGGGCGCGAGCCCGCCGCCACCCACAAATACCCGTCCGCTGTCTGCGCGAGCGCCGGAACGTTGTTGTTCGGCAGCCCGTCGTCCGATTGCCACGCATCGACCGTCCACGCGGCGTTCGTGTTGGCGCCCATTGCGGCGGGAACTGCGACCAGCCAGCCTGCCAGCAATCCCCGCTTCAACAGACTCGTCATGGTGCGCATCCTAAAATGCCGGCGCCGGCGCAGACAAGCCGCGAAACCCGGCTTCTGGATGGACGGCAGCCGCGCCATCTCGCGGCTGCCGCGCCCCGCGGAAGCCGGCCACTAGAACGGCTTCACATCATTGTAGGTCGTGCCGATTTTCAGATGGCTTACGTAATCGGTCACGTGCGTGCTGGTGGCGCCGTAGATGCCCCACTTCGGGTCCACCGCGCTTCCGTCAAACGTCTTGCCCGTGAAGCTCGTGCCGCCCGTCAGCAGGGTCTGCGCCGTCGTGCTGTTCCCAAAAAAGAACTGCACGCTGCCGCCCGTCGTCGAGCTCGAGACCTTGATCTTCAGCACCATGCTGTAATACGTGTTCGCCGAGATCGAGTGCGACCACAACACCTTGTCGCCGCCGTTCGGCTGGAAGTATTGCAGTTGCAGGTTTCCACCCACCATCTTGATGACCAGCGGGTAATTCTGCACCATGGGCGACCCGTAAGACTTCCATTGAAACACCGCGTTGTCGTCCACCAGGCTTGTCAGCTTGAAGCGCCAGCCGATGTAATACGTACTGCCGTTCGCCGGATTGAATCCATTCGCCCCGTGTCCTTCGCAACGGCGGTCGTTCACCGCCTTGTCGAACTTGAACACCGTGCCTTCCGATCCATCCGTCACGGTCTTGGCGGAGGACCCGTTCGGGCTCGGGTTGCCCACGTAGTTGTCCTTCGAATCCTGGATGTTGATGTCCTTGAAAACGCCGAGCCCTTTGGTGGCGTTGCCGTCCCAGATCACGCTCGCCCTCGCGCTCCCGGCCATCAGGAACGCCGATAAACCGGTTGCGATGGTGATCATGGCTAAACGATGCATTTCTTTCATTAGTTTTTTGGGGGTTGTTTGATTGTCGTTGTTAGTTTGTGTTTGTCCGTATCAGCAGGTTTCGTAACACCGCGCCCGTACACGTCGTGAGACGATGCAATGCACGGGCTTCGACCTACTCTATCCTCCTTCTCCCCAAGCGCCATCGGATGATCATCCGATGTTTCCGCCTTACGCAATCATCGCGGGTTTTCCCCCATTTACCGCCGCCGCGATCCGCCCCAAGTTTGTTCCGGGAAGTGCGTCCATGAAACCGTTCAGAAAATTCTCCGTTCCGCTCCTGTGCCCGGTTTGCCTTGTGCTTGTGTCCGCAGCGGCGGGTTGCTGCAGCAATCCCGAGTATGAATCCGAGCCCGGGCCGCAAGGCGGCGCGCCAACCAGCGCGCGTTGCTTCGAGAACACCAACCCCGACACCGTCGCCCCCGTGCTGCCGCTCGACCCGATGTTCCCGCCGTCGCCCACCCCGGTCGTCCCGCTGCCGCCGGAGCAATGAAATTGCGGACGACGCCATTTTATTCCGCGCGGCCTGACTGAGTTCGCCAACCTATTCGCATTCATCGCTTTTTTCATTCCGCGCTCCGCATTCCCCATTCCGCATTCATCGCTTTTTTCATTCCGCACTCCGCACTCCCCATTCCGCACTCCTAAGGTCCCACCACCACCTGCACCAGATCGTCCGGCCGGACCCATTTGGCGAACGCGTCGCGCACTTCGGCTGCCGTCATTCCCAAATACCGCTGCGCCGCCGCCGTGGGTTCGTTCAACGGCAATCCCAGAATCGTATACGACAGCCAGTCCCCCGCGATCCGTTCCACGCTCGATTCCGAGAGCGGAATCTCCCGCAGCAGCAGCGCCTTGGCCTGCCGCAATTCCTCCGGCGTCACTTCGCTCGTTTGCATTCCCTTCAACACGCCCACCACGATCGTTCGCGCCTTGGCCACGTTTTTGGGATCGCAACCGTAGTTCAGCTCATACACGCCGCGCGTCTGCTTCACCACAAACGCCGAATCCACGAAATACACCAACCCCGTCTTCTCCCGCAGTTCCTGGTACAACCGTGTCGCGTAAAATGCCCCGCCCAACACGTGATCGCCCAGTTGCAGCCGGTAATAATCCGCATCGGTCCGCGTCAGCCCCACGGTCTCTGCCAGGGTAACCTCGTCCTGCACGCGGCTCGCGTCCGGCACCCGCACGACCGATGGAGCGTTCGTCGGCACCGGCGGCGGCACGGTCTCCGGCGCCGGACCGGACGCCTCCCACTTCCCGAAATATTTCGTCACCGTGTCCATCGCCTGTTCGGGCGTGATCATTCCGATCACCACGATCGTCGTGAGATCGGGTCGGTACACGTGCTGATGATAATCCCGCACGTCCCCGATCGTCAGCGCCTTCATGCTTGCGGGGGTCGCGTGCCGATGCGCCGGGTCGCCCTTGGGCAGCAGCGCCTTCTTCAACGCCACGCCCGCCTGGAAGCTCGGGCTCTCGATCTCTCCCGCCACCGCGCCCGTCAGTTCGGGCTGGATGATCTTGAACTGGTCCTCCGGCAGCGCCGGGGACAATTCATGCTCCGCCAGCAACGCCACGCCGCGATCAAATTCATTCGTCAGCACCTGCACGGAAAAATTCGTTCCCGCCGATTCCACCGCCCCGATGTCATCCAGCGCCTTCTGGAACGCCACCCGGTCCAGCGACTTCGTCCCGTAATCAAACAATTCATCGAGCGCCCGGCCCACGCCCTCCTTGCCCGGCGGCGACTGCAACTCCGGGTTGCTCCGGATGCGTCCATACAGGCTCACCGTCCGGCTGATGTTCTCCGGCTGCACGATCACCCGCAACCCGTTCGGCAGCGTGTTGGTCACCGGCTTCAGGCTCGATTCCGGTATCTCCAGTCGCTCCAGCGCCCGCTGCGCCCAATCCGGCAGCTTCACCGATCCCGCCTGCTTCGGCGCAAAACTTTCCTTCCCGCCAAAACCCTGCGACGACACCGGCTTGCCCGATGGATGCGGCGTCAGGATCGCCGTGATCGCATGATCCATATCCAGGAATTGCCGCGCCACGCGGTTCACGTCGTCCACCGTCACCTTCTGGATCGCCTTCAAGTCATCCTCGGGCGACTGCCGGCCCTCGATCGCCACCGCCTGCGACCACTCCATCGCCAGCCCGGGCACCGAGTTCTTCTGCAATTCCGTCGACGTCACCTCGCGCCGCTTGGCCGCCTCCACCAGGTCGGCGGAAACGCCGTTGGTCAATTCCTCCCCCAAAATCGCGCGCACCTGCGAGATCACGTTTTCCCCGTCGGCCTCCGCCGGATACGCCGCCAGCGCGTAACCAATCGCGGACTTGGGCAAAGTCTCCACCTCGAACCCGGCGAACAATGCCTTCCCCTCCACCACCAGGTTGTAGAGCCGCCCGCGCTGGCTGCTCAACACATCCGACAACACCTGCGTGGCCGCGTAATCCGAGCTGTCGCTCCCCGGCAGGCGAAACGCAATCGCCGCCAGCCCGTACGGCAGGTCGCTCTCCATCTTGAACTTCGACGGTTTCACCGGCTTGAAGTTGAACGGCAGCCGCTCCGGCAATTGTTTCTCCGGAATTTCGCCGAAATCCTTCCGCACCTCCGCCAGCGTCTTCCACACATCCACGTCGCCCACGATCACCAGGATCGCGTTGTTCGGCGCATACCACGTGTCATGAAACTGCTTCAGCATCGCGCCCGTCGTCTTGTCGAACGACGCCTTCGTCCCCAGCGCATCGTGCTCGTACGGCGTCCCCCCGAACAACGAGGAGATCAGCTTCACATACAGCTTGTACTCCGGGTTCGACAGGTCCTGCGCCACCTCCTGCTCGATCGCCCCGCGCTCCTGGCCCCAGAGTTCGTCCGTGTCCAGCACGCCCCGCATCCGGATCGCTTCGATCCGCAGCAGGATGTCCGTGTCCTCGGACGGCGCAGTGAAGAAATACTGCGTGATCATCTGCTGCGTGTCGGCGTTGAAATCGCCGCCCAGCGCCGCGGTCACATTGGCGAGCTGGCCCGCCGACAACTCCGGGCTGCCGCGGAACATCATGTGTTCCTGCGCGTGCGCCATTCCCGGAAAACCCTTCGGCGCCTCGTCCGAGCCCGCCTGGTAATTGATCACCGTGCTCACCACCGGCGCCAGCGGGTTGCGCACGATGATCACCCGCATCCCGTTCGTCAGCACATCCCGCAGGATATTGGTCTCCTCCATCCGCTGCGCCTCCGCCATACTCGCGCTGAAAAGCAACCATCCAATCGCGCCAGCCACCAGTCCTGTCAGCGCCCGACCCCGCCCGTTCCATAGTTTCATAGTGTTGGCCGCTACCATACCCCAAAAACCAAATTCCCGCCGCAAATTCTGTGGGGAGATCGGATCGGCCAACGGCGGGATGTCAGACTCCGATTTCGGATTTCTCAACACGAAGGAAACGAAGAGAACGAAGGGCCGCCGTGCTCTTGAATCCGAAATCGTTGCCTGCTTCGCCGGACAATTCCCAAGCTCCATAGGAGCGACATGTTTATAGAATCCGACCCCAGACAAACGGCAAGGTCCGTAGGACCGGCATGAATATCGCGTCCTAATCATTTCGCCATTTTTCAATGGGTTCCACATCACGACCGGCCATGGAGTCGCGAAGCGTATGGAGTGCGGGAGCTTGCTCCCGCTTTCGCATCCCGGCCACCGCTCGATTGTTGCGGCCACATCCATCCTCGGATCCGGGTTGGATAAAAACCTGCCACTAGCGCTTCGCGCGACGACACCATCGGTCACCGTCCGCAGACACGTTGCATCCCGTCGGGATGCCCGACCCGATTCCGGATTTCTCAACACGAAGGAAACGAAGAGAACGAAGAACCCAACGTGCTCTTGAATCCGAAATCGTTGCCTGCTTCGCCGGACAATTCCCAAGCTCCATAGGAGCGCCATGTGTATAGAACCACCCCAAAAGAAATCACAAGGTCCGTAGGACCGGCATGAATATCGCGTCCTAATCATTTCGGCATTATTGAATTGTCCTACACCACGACCGGCCATGGAGTCGCGAAGCGTATGGAGTGCGGGAGCTTGCTCCCGCTTTCGCACCCCGGCCAACCATCGATTGTTGCGGCCACATCCATCCTCGGATCCGGCTTGGATCTTGGATCTTGCGAGCTTGGATCTTCCGCCCGGTTTCCGTTTTCGATCCACATTCCCTGCCATCCTCCATCCTCCATCCTCGCGTTTTCCGATCCGCGCCCATGGCGCGGCCCCCCTCCCCCCATAAATTCGTTTTCCTCGGAAATCGCAGCCAAAAATCCCCGTGACTCTCCTGTATCCCAGAATAGCTCGAAGCACCTCGAAGGACTTCGAAGCGCCTCGAACCATTTCGAACCATTTCACAGGCAATAGCTGTAATCATACGATGGATACGGGTTGATCCACTTCCGTTCGCCATACTCCTCCAGGCCCCGCCTTCTCCCGGTCGGCCGGTCTTTCCTGCTGCAGATCGCCTTGTAAGCAAACGGCAGCGGTCCGTCCGTGCTCGCCTTCAACGCCAGCGCCAGCGCCGTCCCATAATCCGCGTGCCCGTCCGCCGTGTGCGCCGCCCGGTACGTCACGCCCGACGCCGTCGCCACCCGGTTCAGGCTGTGCAAATCCTCCCGGATCACGCTGCTTACCGGAACCCCCAGCAGCCGCGACTCAAACTCCATCCGCAGCTTGCTGAACAACTCCACCTTCAACGCGCTCGTGAACGTGCACAGCCGGATCTTCCCAAACCGATGCGTCGACGGATTCTCCTCGCCAAACTCCTTCACCAGGTAATCGCCCATTCCCACGCCCGGCCCCGTGTAATCGAAACAAACCCGGCGCGCCCTGCGTATCCGGGGACGCAATATCTCCACCTGCTGCGGTGTCGGCATTTTTCCCAGCGCCAGCACCTCCTTCGTCATCCGGAACGTGTTCCCAATCACCTGCAACGCCCAGCACACAGTCAGGTCGCGCTTCCGCCCGAAATCAATTCCAAGGTAGATCGGGTCCACATGATTCGCGCCCCAGAAATCCCCCGGCGCGATCTCGCTCGCCATCGGATTCTCGCACGGCGCCATCAACTCATACGGCAGCAGCACGCTCGATTGATCCAGGAATTCCAGTTCATACTCCTGCGCCCAGCCATCTGGATCATCCAACCCCTCCCGCAGCTCCTGCACATCCACCGGCAACCCCTCCCTCACCGCATCATGAATATCCACCCGATGACACGACCACCTCAATTTCATGTCCTTCTCCTCCAGTTCCGGAGCGAGGGTGTCCCCACCCGCAGCGGCTGCATTTGCCACAGCGCTCATGGACTGTCCCGCTCCGCTTGTCTGCACTGCCGCCTCTTTGTCTTTCACTCCGCATTCCGCATTCCGCACTCCGCATTTCGCAAAGTTTTTCTTCCATATCGCATGCCCCTTGCTCCCCACCGCATTCGGCGTCGAGATCAACCGGCACTTCTTCTCCCCGCCACGCAGCGGATTCGTAATGCTCGGCAGCACCGCCCGCCAGGTTGCGTCGAAATCATCGAAGAACAGCGCCTCCGTCAGCAGCACATTCGCCGAAAACCCGCGCACCGTGTCCGGCCGGCCCGGGACCGCTATCACCCGGCTCCCATGCGGAAACGTGATCATCGTCGACCGCAGCAGCGATTGCCCGTTCCTTGGGTCCGACCGCTCCTCGCTGACCTCTGCGATTACGAGCTTGTACGCCTCCATCCATTCCTTCCACTTCTCCAGTGCCTCCAGCGACTGCCGTTCCGATGGCGCTGCGATCATCCACATCGTCTTCTTCTTCTCCCGTTCCGCCAGCCAGCAATCCCGGATACCTTCCGCCGCCGCGCTGAAATCCTTCCCCACCTGCCGCGCCATCAGTCCAAACTTGAACCGCGCCGAGTCTTCAACCCACCGCCGCTGATACGGCAGCAAAATCCCCAGCGGATCCCTATCCAATTCCTTCACATGTATGTCCATAATCTCCTCTCTGTTTTTGATCTGCGTTCATCCGCGTCCATCTGCGGTTAAAAAGTTTTCCCAGATTCATTGTGGCGGACTCCCCCTCGGGCGCGTCGATAAAACCTGACAGCCCCGGAGCCGTCCCCTCTCCGCCACAGAGTGGGGGAGAGGGAAAGGGAGAGGTGGTGCGTTTTATCGTTATTGGTTTCATTCCTGACCCGTGTCGATCCTTATTCATCCGCGGTTAAAAATTCGTGTTTATTCGTGTGCATTCGTGGTTGAACTCCGTGTTTCAGCAGGAAGTCACGTAATCCCAAATATCTGCTTGATCCTTTCCCTCTTCTCCTCCGGCGTCAGCGGACGCCGCGCTTCCAGCTCCGCCGCCACCCGTTCATTCACCCCTTTCTCCTCCAGGGCCACCCGCCGACGCTCCAGTTCGATCCATTCCTGCGCCTGGCGCAACTTCTGCATCCGCTGCCATTCCATCACGTTCCCGTTCAACAGCGCCTGCGCCGCAAACTGATCCTGCCCGAAGTCGAACATTTCAGCCTTCGTCAGCAACGGCGGTTCCTCGTTCTGCCGGCCCAGCTTCCGCGTTTCTACCACCTCACGCGCAGCCTCCATCTCCTCGATCCGCTTCACCATCAGATATCGCGTCCGAAACTCGGACAACGCCGACACCGACGTCTCAATCCCCTCGCGCGCCAGCAATTCCTTCGAATCCTTCAGGCTCGTCTTCTGCAACAGTTCGATGATCTCCGCCTGTTTGTCTTCCGACAGCAGCCACAACTTCGCATCCGACCGCATCTTCCGCGGCGGCGGTTCTACCTTGAGCGTTTGGTTTCCATTCTCCTTCAGTGTTTCCGTTTTCGGTTCACCATTCTCATTCATACACATCTCCTTTGTTCAAATTGCATTCCCGGTAGGGCGAGCAGTCCTCTGCGCGCCGCCGCTGTGGTGGGGCCGCGTTGCCTGGGGTGAGCCGGTCGAACCCCCGCGCGGCCGTTTTTCCCGGAACGCGGATGTCGGTGCCCGTCCGGAAGGACCCGCAGCATGGTGGCTTTGGCATATCGCCCCCGGACTCCAAGCGCGGCCCAACAGCAAGCCTCTCGGAACGCCGCGTTTACGCGGCAGCACCCCGGGCGCATCCGCGACGCGTTCGCATCCTCGAAACGGTCCTCCACCTTCAGCGTCTCTTTGGGCCTTGAATTTTGGAGCTTCTCTGGAGCTTGGATCTTGATTCTCGGAGCTTCTCACCGCCCCTTCATCCCATCTCAGCCTCCTATATTTCATTTTCATGGACGTAAATCATACAGAGGGGGGTAGGACAACGACGGTCCAACCCCCCTCCCTATTTTTCACGAGTTATTCACAGTATTCACAACCCCCAGGCAAAACCCTCCCCTCAGGCCGTTTCAGCGGAATCCCAAGAAAATCAGAAGCTTACGAAGAAAAGGGAAAGGCAGGTGGTAAGTTACTTACCATACAAAGTCGTCATCCCACCCCCAAAAAAGTACGTGTTTCCAAAAACCCGGTCTGCCGTTTTCCTGCCAGGGTAGGGCGGGTCACTCCGTGCCCGCCGCCGAACGCCAATAAAATTTCAGCGCTCCCCGTCGCATCCTCTTCTGCCAGTAGGCGTGAGCCCTCGCGAAGCGTCGTGGAGTGCGGCGTCCCGCGCCGCTTTTCAGAGCGCCCGACAGCCAACACACCGTCCGAATCCCCAACTCCCGCCCGCCGCATCCCATCCTCCGGAGCGCCGGGTTGCACCCGGCTTAACCCTGCCTCAAACCTTCGCGCGATTGAGCGCAGCCCCAAAGCACACGCACACCCGCCTCCGCCGCCAACTGCTGCTTCGCAACCCGAAGGGTTGCCACATGGATACGAGAGCATCCTGCTTGTGGAGGGGGTGACCGAGGTCAAAGCTATCCAGCAATTCTTACGGCTTCTTCGGAAAGACCATCAGGTCGTCGTCCTGCCATTAGGAGGAGCCCAGTTCATCACCGCCGGAAGGCAGGCTGAACTCAGTGAACTCTCTAGAATTTCGAAGAAGGTTCACGTGCTTATCGACAGTGAACGCGCCGCGCAAGGTGCGTCGCTCTCACAGGAACGTTCTGCCTTCATTGCCGATTGCGAAAAACTCGGTTTTAAAACGCATACCACCGAGCGCCGTGCCTTCGAAAATTATTTGACCGAACAAGCAATTCAGTCGGTGAAAGGCGCAAACTTCAAGGCACTCGGACCATTTGACCTTCTGAAGGGCGCTTCGACTCCTTGGGCCAAATCGGACAACTGGCGCATCGCCCGTCAAATGACGGAAGTTGAACTCATGGCCACTGATATTGGGAGGGTTCCTCTCGGGCTTGTAAGCCGCTCCTTCTGTTTCAAAAAGGGCTTCCGCGCTTCGGCGCCTGTGGCACCCACCAAAATTACGCGTCACTTCGCGTCCTGCTCCCGGCCTTCATCCGTGTCCATCCGCGGTCAATCCTTCCTTCCCTTCCCGTAACCCCACTCGCGTCCATTGGCGTCCATTCGCGGTCAAATCCCTCTCTTCCGGCTCCTGAATTCTGACTCCTGGCTTCTCCCGTTTCCAATTCGTGGTTTCACTCCGCCCGCTCCACGCCACCGTCGCCTGCCGCTCAATGTTCTTCCTCCATGTCTGTTTCCTCCTTATTCGCCGGCCCGGCCAGCTCTCGCTATCGATAAAATTGCAACGCGCGCGATCGGTTTCACCCGCAAACCAGGGAAGCCGCCGATAACCAAAATGATCCTTGATCGGTATCTAAAAACCGGCTAATTGGGCGGGCGGATGAAAGTATTCCTCGCCTGCGTTCTCGTTGCTTTGGCATCTGAGTCCGCCTGGTCTCAGATGACTGCCTCCATGGAAGCCTATCAGAACTTCTTCGTCTCCAATCCCGCCGGCGACGGCTTTGTGCCGGGATTTTATGAAGCCCCTTTGCCCCAGGACATTGCATCCTCCGCGAATTATTCCAAGTCTTTCACCTGGCAGGGCGCAAGCTATCACAACGTGCAACTCACCGCCGGCTCCGCGATAACCGAACAGGCGACATTTTTGTCGAACTCCACATTGACTTTTTCTGCAACCCTCGATTTTTCTGCGTCGCTTCAATCTCCCGACCAGGAGGGCACCTTTATTTATGATGATCAGTATTTCCTGGTCACTCTGCATCAGCAGCACACCCCGCTGCGTTACGTGATTTCCCTGCATGGGGAAGCCGGCAGATCCGCCATATTGCGCCAGGGCGGAGGTTATAACCTGTATCCCGACCAGTATTTGAGCGTGGGAAAACACAGTGGCGTTCTGCCCATTCCCTTCCCGCAAGATTACGTTAACGCTCCGAATGCTTATGATTCGGCACTCGTGCTCGAAGCATGGCCGAACGGACTGCTCGGCACCGTCGTCGGATCGTATCCGGGTCAATATCCTCCCGAGGCGCCTTCCGATGGTTTTTCCTATTCCGTGCAGGCGGCTTTTCAGGACATGCCAGCCTACTCCTCGCTCCATCACTTGAATTATTTCGGTATTGGCGTGGACTGGAGCGGCGTATCAAACACAAATCTTAATAAAGTCCGTGGAGACCTCGATGCCGGCAATTTCCTCGGCACGCTGAAAAGGGATATTCCATCCTACTGGAGTGGAGCGAGCGTCCCTTTGAACGCAACTGATGGAGGCGCAACCAATCAACAAAAAATAGCGAGTCAATTCGGCCAGTTGCAAAACACTGTCGGCCCGGATGATACCGTCGTCTTCTACGTCGCGAGTCATGGCGGAATCGACGCGACTCTCGGCCCGATCATCGCAATCGCCCACAACCCTTCCGGCATTCTCACGGGCGGAGATGTGTTAACTCCGGTTGATATCAAAAGCTATCTTGCGCTGCTGCCCGCCGGGACGCTGAAAATTGTCATTCTCGAGGCGTGCGATACGGCAGCTTTCGGCCCCGTACTGACAAGCTTGCCGAATGTGGCTCTCTTGACTGCAAGGAATGCGTCAGGAGGCACGGCCGGAGAGGCCTTCGTCGTGAAGAGCGGCTCTGCGCCGGAAGCTCGCTACGGCGTCGGCACGGGTGAGTTTAGCGACGCCGTCCAGGATGAGCTTGATAAGGGCATATTCGACCTTAGACAGATTCAGCAGGACCTCGCAAACATTGATGTCGGACTCATTGGACAAACACTCTATCTGGAAGGGTCGGGAACCTCGACTTTTCAGGGGCTTTCGCCTGGCCTGTTCGAAAGCGGTGGCTTCGATGGCGACTTGATCGGACCTGCGATCGCACACGATCTCTCATCCGTTCCTTTGGCCGCAACCGTGATCGGGACCAATCTTGTCTTGTCCTGGCCGGCAAGCGCGGTCGAATTCACGTTGCAATCGACCGCCGATTTAACCACTCCCGCTGCATGGGTCGATTCTCCAAGTATACGCGTCATCGTCGGAACCCAATTTTCCGTCACCAATACGATTTCACCCGGCGCCCGTTTTTACCGGCTGAAATCAACGTACTGATCTCCTTGCACAGCTCACCAATTGCCCGGCACTCACCTTCCACACTTTTCGGCATCATCCCCAAAAATTCGCGTCCATTCGCGCAATTCCTTCTCTTCCCGTAACCCCATTCGCATCCATTGGCGTCCATTCGCGGTTAGATCCCGCTCTTCTGGCTCCTGAATTCTGACTCCTGGCTTCTCCCGTTCAGGGGAAGAGCCCCCGCACCTTCTTCGCCTCCAGCACCCGGCTGATGCCGAGCGTGAGCGCGGCCTGGCGCATGGAGAGGACTTGTTTGCGGGCGAGGCTCAGGGTCTGCGCGTAGGAATTTTCCAGGATGCGGAACAGCTTGTCGGTCACCTCGGTTTCGTTCCAGAAAAAGCTCTGGAGGTCCTGCACCCATTCGAAATAGGAGACGATCACGCCGCCGGCGTTGCACAGGATGTCCGGAATCACAAAAATATCGGGGCGCTGCGCGAGGATGGCGTCGGCTTCGGGCGTGGTGGGACCGTTGGCGGCCTCGGCAAGGATCCGGCACTGGATCTTCGCGGCGTTTTTGTCGGTGATCTGGCGTTCCAGCGCGGCGGGGATGAGGATGTCGCACGGCGTGACCAGGAGTTGCTCGTTCGAGATCGGTTCACCGCCGGGGAAGCCGGTGATGGTTTTGTTTTCGGCGGCGTATTGATCGAGTTTCCAGACGTCAATGCCCTTGGGATTGTACAGGCCGCCGAACGCGTCGCTGACGGCGATGATCTTTGCGCCGTATTTGGAAAGCGAGAGGGCGGTGACGGAGCCGACATTGCCGAAGCCCTGGACGACGGCGGTGGATTTGGCGAGGTCGAGGCCGATGGTGTCGGAGGCGCGGTTGACGAGGTAGGCGACGCCGCGGCCGGTGGCTTCGCGGCGGCCCAGCGAACCGCCGAGGAGGACCGGTTTGCCGGTGACGATGCTGGGGACGGTATAGCCCATGTGCACGGAGTAGGTGTCCATCATCCAGGCCATGATCTGTTCGTTGGTGCCGAGATCGGGGGCCATGATGTCCACCTGCGGGCCGATGAAGGGAATCATCTCCTGGGTGTAACGGCGGGTGAGGCGTTCGAGTTCGTTCAGGGAGAGCTTGCGGGGATCGCAGGCGATGCCGCCCTTGGCGCCGCCGTAGGGCAGGCCGGTGATGGCGCATTTCCAACTCATCCACATGGCGAGCGCGGCGACTTCGCCGAGGGCGACGTCGGGATGATAACGCAGGCCGCCCTTGGTGGGCCCGAGCGTGAGATGATGCTGCACGCGGTAACCCTCGAACACGACCGTGCGGCCGTCGTCGCAATGGATGGGGAGCGCGACGCTCATGGAGCGCTTGGGATATTTGAGGCGGTCGCGTTCGTTGTCGGGGATCTGGAGGCGATCGGCGACGGAATCGAATTGCTGGCAGGCCATCCGGAAAGTCGGGTGATCGTAGATTTGCACGGGGGAAAGATAGCGGCTTCTGGAAATTTAGTGAACTGGCAAAAGAAGGCGGTGGGGGATGGCAGAATGAAAAACTTAACCGCGAATGGACGCGAATGGACGCGAATGAGAGGAAGTGGTGGAGCGCGGCTGTGGGCAACGCCCCAGCCGCAGCAATGCACTACAGCCCGGCGCTCTCGCAGTTTCGTGCGGCGGCGGATGAACTTCTACTACTTGGCTCCTCTGTCAAAGCGCTCGAACGCGGCGAAACGAATCGGACGCGATGGATCATCGGACATTGCTGCGGCTGGTCCTGCGGACACAGCCGCGCGCCGGGAAAGGGAAAATGGCGGGACACAATTCGCTGTTTCCTGCGGAGAGGGGGGCGGGTAGATTGACAATGATGTCCGACACGCTGGTGATCAACGAAATCTATGTGAGCCTGCAAGGGGAAAGCACCTTTGCCGGGTTGCCCTGTGTTTTTGTGCGGCTCACGGCGTGCAATCTGCGCTGCTCCTACTGCGACACCGCCTACGCGTTCACCGAGGGGAAACGCTGGTCGATGGCCGACGCGGTGGCGGAGGTGCGGCGGCTGGCCATTCCGTACGCCGGGCGAATGGAGGGCGGGCACAGGCTGCCGCTCGTGGAATTGACGGGCGGCGAGCCGTTGCTGCAGGTGAACGCGCTGCCCTTGATGAAGGCGCTGTGCGACGACGGTTTCACCGTGCTGCTGGAGACCAGCGGCGCGCATGACATTTCCAAGGTGGACCCGCGCGTGCGGCGCATCATGGATATGAAATGCCCCAGCAGCGGCGAGGTGGAGCGGAATCGGCCCGGGAACATCCCCCACCTGAAGGCGACCGACGAGGTGAAGTTCGTGATCGGGACCCGCGAGGATTACGAGTGGGCGAAGCAGAAGATTGCGGAGCATCGGCTGGAGACGATTTGTCCGCTGCTGTTTTCGTGGGTGCATCCGCTGTCGCCGGACCAGCAGGACAAGACATTGAAGCGGGTGCCGGCGGGGCAGACGCCCATTACACGGCGCGAGCTGGCGGAGCGCATCATCGCCGACGCGCTGCCGGTGCGCTTCCAGGCGCAACTCCACAAGATCATCTGGCCGCCGGAACAAAGGGGTGTATAGGTGAGCAGGACGAAGCAGGTTCTCCAGCAGCTCCGCGACCACGAGTCGCGCAACGTGACGTTCATCGATCCCGACGGCGGCTGGCCCATCGTCTGGGAGCGCGCGCGCGGGACGCAGGTGTGGGACGCGGAAGGGAGGAAATACCTGGACCTGACGGGCGCGTTCGGTGTCGCCGCGGCCGGCCATGCGAATCCGCGCGTGGTGCGCGCCGGGCAGCGGCAAATGAGCCGGCTGCTGCACGCGATGGGCGATGTGCACCCGCACGCCATGAAAGCGAAACTGGCGCGCGAACTCAGCCGATTGACCTTCGAGCGCTGGACGAAAGGCAGGTCGGGCGCGACGAAGGGAAAGACGATATTCTGCAACTCCGGTTTCGAAGCGGTGGAAGCGGCGCTGAAGACGGCCTTGCTGGCGACGGCGAAGCCGGGAGTTGTGGCATTCCAGGGAAGCTACCATGGGCTTGGTTACGGGGCGTTGAACGTCACCCATCGCGATCACTTTCGCCGGCCGTTTCGCTCGCAACTTCGTTCGTTTGCGGAATTCGTCCTTTTCCCGGCCAGCGACGCGGAACTTGAACGTTCGGCGCGCGCGGTACGGCAATTGTTGAAGCGCGGCGACTTCGGCGCGGTGCTGGTCGAACCGGTGCAGGCGCGCGGGGGCATTCAAGTGCCGCCGCGGGAGTTTCTGCCGCAGTTGCGGAAGCTGTGCGACGAGTCGGGCGCGCTGTTGATCGCGGACGAGGTGTACACGGGATTCGGCCGGACGGGAAAATGGTTTGCGTCGGAGCACAGCGGCACGGCGCCGGACCTCGTGTGCCTGGGCAAAGCGCTGACGGGCGGGTTTCCGCTGTCCGCGTGTGTGGGGCGGTCGGAATTGATGGACGCGGCGTGGCCGGCATCGAACGGCGAGGCGATTCACACGAGCACATTCCTCGGACATCCCGTGGGCTGCGCGATGGCGCTGGCGCAGATTGACGAGATCAGGCGCGGGCGACTGGTGGAACGGAGCGCGCGGGAAGGCGCGTTCCTGCTGGAGCAATTGCGCGAGGAAATCCGGCACGCTGATTTGCAAATCAACGCGCGCGGAATGGGATTGATGGCGGGCGTGGAATTTTCCCTGCCCGGCGGTGCGCCAGCGACGATGGTTTGCCTGCGGATGATGAAGGAGATGTTGCGGCGCGGGATCATCGTGCTGCCCGAAGGCGAACATGGGAACGTGATCAGCTTCACGCCGCCGCTCACCATCATGCGCGGCGAGTTGAGAACGGCGGTGCGCACCCTGCGCGCGTGCCTGGAAGGCATGAACGGGAGGCGGCGATGACCCTCAGCGAAATGAAACAGGCGCTCTCATCGGGCCGCATCCAATTAACCAAGTCGCTGGGGCAAAATTTTCTGCACGATCAGAATCAACTGCGGAAGATTGCGGATGCGGCGGAGTTGACCGCGGCCGATAACGTGCTGGAGATCGGGCCGGGACTGGGCCCGCTCACGGAACTATTGGTGGCGCGCGCGGGGAAGGTGCTGGCGATCGAGAAGGACGCGCGGCTGGTGGAATTCCTGCGCGAGCGATTTGCGAACGAGCAGAAGCTCACGTTGCTGCACGCGGACGCGCTGGACCATGTGAAGCGCGAACGGAACTGGGGAGATTGGAAGCTGGTGGCGAACCTTCCCTATTCGGTGGCGTCGCCCATCCTGGTGGAACTGGCGCAGGCGGCGAGCAGCCCGCGGCGCATGGTGGTGACGCTGCAACTCGAAGTGGCGCACCGGCTCGTGGCGGAGCCGGGCGAGGCGGATTACGGGGTGCTGTCGCTGCTCATGCAGCTGCGGTACGAGCCGCGCGGGCGGTTCAGGATATCGGCGGACTGTTTCTTCCCGCCGCCGGAGGTGGATTCTGCGTGCGTGATATTGGAGCGCCGCGCAGAACCGCTTTTGCCGGCGGAGCTGGAGCCGAAGTTTGCGCGCGTGGTGAAGCTGAGCCTTTCCCAGCGCCGCAAGATGATGCTGAAACTGTTGAAACAAAACTGGCCGGCCGAGCAACTGGCCGCGGTGTTCGAAAAGAACGGTTTGTCGCCGCAGATCCGCGCGGAGAAAGTCACCCTGGAACAATTTGTGAGCCTGACCCGCGACCTCGCATGAACGCGCAAAACCCGGACGAAATCTTTGACATCGTGGACGAGCACGACCGGGTGATCGGGCAGCGCACGCGCGGCGAGGTGCATCGGCTGGGGTTGCGGCATCGGGCCGTGCACGTGCTGGTGTTCAACAAGCGCGGCCAGGTTTTTTTGCAGAAGCGCTCGATGATGAAGGACACCGCGCCGGGAGCGTGGGACTCATCGGCATCGGGGCACCTCGACCACGGAGAAGACTACGACGAGTGCGCGGTCCGCGAGCTGCGGGAGGAGATAGGGCTGAAGGTGACGCAATCGCCGCGGCGATTGTTCAAGATCGAGTCGCAGGCGGAGACCGGCTGGGAATTTGTCTGGGTATACCGGCAGGAAGCGGAGGGACCGTTCGAGTTGCACCCGGCGGAGATTGAATCGGGCGGATGGTTCGCGCCGAAGGATGTGACGAAGTGGATGCAGGAAAAGCCCGGCGAATTCGCGCGGGCGCTGCTGCTGATCTGGAGGAGGCTCAATGCGTGAAGATCGAACCAGCCGGGCGCTCGACGAGATGGAGGAGATTGTCCTCCGGATCGCGGAAGAACAACACGCGTCCGCCGCCGCCCGCCGGTTTGACGGGGTCGGAGAATTGCACGCCGCGCGCTCCGAGCGTGGCGCGGGTGGATTCGATGGAATCGACCCGGAGCGCCACGTGCCGCCAGCCGGCGAGCGAGTTGACGGCTGTCTCCTTCAGGGACAGCTCGGCCTGGTAGATTTCGAACATGACCCCGCCGGGGAGACGGAGAAAGAAGGCGGGCGGCGTCTGGCCGTTGTCGAAGACCAGTTCGGCGCCGAGAACGCGGAGGTACCAGTCCTTCAGAGACAAGGGATTGCGGGCGGGCAGGCCGAGGTGTTCGACGGAGAATTGCATGCGCGGATTTTAGGGCGGACGCGGCCGGAAGGCACGGAAAATGCGGGGAAGAGCGCGATGGGTTTCAAAGGTCAATCGGAAAAGAGACAGAGAAGCAAAGTTAGATGGAACGATCTCCCTCACCCTTACCCTCTCCCGATCCCGGGGGAGGGGAGAGCGTACGGACGTTGCAATGACTTCGGAAGAGCAGAGAGTGTACGGCCGCGGCGGGTGTTCGAACGGCCCATCAATTGGAAAAACACCGAGTCGACAAGAGGCAAGGCCGGGCGGGCAGACGCGCGCTTGACGCCCGGTTGCACGTCCGTTAGGTTGCGCCACTGAATCAATAGAACCTTATGCAAAATTTTTTAGTTCCGATGGTGGTCGAGCAGACCGGGCGGGGTGAACGCGGATACGATATTTATTCGCGGCTGCTGGTGGACCGCATCGTGTTCCTGGGAACGCCCGTGGACGACATGGTGGCCAACGTGATCATCGCGCAATTGTTGTTCCTGCAGATGCACGATCCGAAGAAGGACATTCATCTTTACATCAATTCGCCGGGCGGCAGCGTGACGGCGGGATTGGCGATCTATGACACGATGCAGTTCCTGACGTGCGACGTGAACACGTATTGCATCGGCCAGGCGGCGAGCATGGGGGCGGTGCTGCTGTGCGGCGGGACCAAGGGCAAGCGTTACGCGCTGCCGAACGCGAACATCATGATCCACCAGGTGCTGGGCGGCGCCGAGGGCGCGGCGAGCGACGTGGAAATCCGCGTGAAGTACATGCTCAAATTGAAGCAGCGGTTGAATGCAATCATCTCGAGGCACACCGGCCGTTCGGTCGAGCAGGTGGAGAAGGACTGCGACCGGGACAATTTCATGTCGTCGGAGGAGGCGAAGAACTACGGCCTCGTGGACGAGGTGGTGCAATCGCGCAAGGAAATCCCCGGTCTCGTCGAACGCACGACCAGCCTGGCCGACAAGAAGGAATAAGCCATGGCGCGCCCGACCAATCTCACCTTGTGCAGCTTCTGCGGGAAGTCGCATGCGGAGGTTCGCAAGCTGATCGCCGGGCCGGGCGTGTATATCTGCGACAATTGCGTGGTGCTCTGCAAGAGCGTCCTCGACAAGGAACTCGCGGCCAAGAAGCATCGGCCGCGGTTCAACGTTCCCAAGCCGGCGGAGATCAAGCGGCAGCTCGATCTGCGGTGCATCGGCCAGGAGCACGCGAAGAAGACGCTGGCCGTGGCGGTGCACAATCATTACAAGCGCATCCTCAACGAACCCGCCGAGGCGGGGGAATCGGAGGCCGCCCAGGAGGCGAACGGGGACCGGCACGCGGAGGTGGAGATCGAGAAGAGCAACATCCTGATGGTCGGGCCGACGGGCTCGGGCAAGACGCTGCTGGCGCGGACGCTGGCGCAGATACTGGATGTGCCGTTTGCGATCGCCGACGCGACCACGCTGACCGAGGCCGGTTATGTGGGCGAGGACGTGGAGAACATTATTTTGCGGCTGCTGCAAAACGCCGATTACGACGTGAAGCGCGCGCAGCGTGGGATTGTTTACATTGACGAGATCGACAAGATCGCGCGCAAAACGGAGAACGTTTCCATCACGCGCGACGTTTCGGGCGAGGGTGTGCAGCAGGCGCTGCTGAAGATACTGGAGGGGACGGTTTGCAACGTGCCGCCGCAGGGGGGACGGAAGCATCCGCAGCAGGAGTACATTCGCGTCGACACAAGCAACATTCTGTTCATCTGTGGCGGGGCATTTGTGGGCCTGGAAAAGGTGATTTTGCGGCGGCTCGGCAGGAATGTGATGGGCTTCAACGCGGTCGAGCAAAGCAGCAAGGCCGCGACGGTGGACCGGTTGCGGGCGTTGGAACACATCGAGCCGGAGGACCTGTTGAGTTTTGGGTTCATTCCCGAGTTCATCGGGCGCCTGCCGATGATCACGGTGTTGTCGGAACTGACCGAGGAGCAACTGGTGTCGATCCTGACCGATCCGAAGAACGCGTTGATCAAGCAATTCGCGAAGTTGATGGCGATGGAGGGAGTGGAGCTGGAGTTTTCGACCGATGCGTTGCGCGAACTGGCGGCGCAGGCGTTGAAGAAGGGAACGGGAGCACGGGCGCTGCGCGGGTTGCTGGAGAAGATCATGCTCGACGTGATGTACGACGTGCCGAGCTGCGAAAATGTCCTGGGCGTCAAGATCACCCGGCCGGTCGTGCTGGGCGACAGCAAGCCCATCCTGCGGCGGAAGGAAGACCAGGCCGCGGCCTGAGTATTTCCGGCGCGGCTACAGCGACCAGAACTTCATCACCAGCACCTCGTCCCGGAAGTGGAGCAGTATCCAGTTTTGCTGCACCTCGGTTCTGACGATATGGCGGTTGCCGGCGTGATAATTCCAGATGACGCGGCCGGAGGAGGGGTTGATCAAATTCAGGTTGTAATGGACGTCGGGGCCTTCCTCGAGTTTTAGGAAGGCCATGGCCGTCGAAATCCGGGTGGTGTAAATGAACTTGCCGGACATCATGAGACTGTCGCCGGCGGACTCGAGGCTCCACAGTTCCTTGCCGGTCTTCCAATCCACCTTCGAAATCACCGGGCGTGACCGGGCATTAATTCCGGAGCCCTGCGACTGTTCACTGACTGCGTAAATCTGGCCCTTGCTGTCCAGCTTGAGATCGCGAACTCCGGAAATGTTCAGATGCCATTTCTCCTCGCCGGTGGCGAGGTCGAAGCGCGTCAGCATCGATTCATCAGCGACGTAAAGCGAATCCTTGGTTTCAAGGCATTGGGAATTCCGATCGCCGGAGCGGGAGAAGTAGAGGCTGCGCGCGGGAATATTGTAGGTGAGCTTGGCCTTCCAGAGGAGCTTGTTGTTTTTGTCCAGCACGTAGATGTCCTTGCCCGCACCGACCACGTCGACAGTTTGCAAGGGAAAGAATGCGGGTTCGCCGGTCACTTGATTGGTCCAGTCCGGAGCGCCGGGAGCGAAAAGCCGGTGCAACGTCACCTCGTAAACGCTCACGTCCTCTTCTGTGGACATCTGGGGCGTCATGGCATTGGCCATCTCGACCGCTGCGGACAGGCTCTTGCCGGCGGTCAGATTATCACTGTCGACCATGAGCTTTTTCTGCGGCTTGGGAGCCATCGATTCGTGGGTGATGACCTTGTGTTCAAGCATCTTGCTCTGGAACTGGGCGACGTTCACGCTGGCCGGTTGATAGTCCCGCGAGTGATAACCGTAATATCCCATGGCCCCGAACTCATCGTCCGAGCTGTCATCGGCAGCATCTCCTCCGACCGCAGCGGCGGCCTGGAGAGCATCCAACGAAGTGCCCATCGGTCCGGCGGGTTTTGCAGGCGTGCCACCGGCCGTGGCGCCCGCATTGCCGGCGGATCTGGCGCTCAGTCGGCCGGCCTTGCCGGTATCGATCCTCTTTGCCGCCAGGGAAGCGCCTGTTTTGCCGGCGGCGCCTTTGGCCAGATCCAGTCGATTCGTGCCCTTACCGGTCGCGCTTTTGCCCTTGGCGGCGGCGACTTCGTTGGTTTTGCCGGGAGTGATTTCAACGTTCTGTGACGATCCATCGGGCAGCGTGATCTCCGTCAAGGTCTCGCGGCCGTTCTGCTCGTGAGTGAGCACCAGCAGCATGTCGCCGCTGTAGCTGACATTGACAATGTGATCCTTGACGCCCGCGTCCTTGGGCGAACCAGTTGCGCGATCGAAGCGCAGGAGCCGGTCGGAAAACCAGATCCAGACGTCGTTGGTGGTGACGGCAACGCCCGGGTCGGCGAAAAAGAAATCATCCCGGAACCCGAGCGGGTCGAGACCATGGTATTGGGTGATGTCCGCCTGCGTGTCCGTGTCGATTTTCTTCGGAGTCAACCGCATGATCTCCTCGTTCTTGGCCTTGGCGGCCTTTACCGCAGCTACTTCGGCATCACTTTGCAGCTTTGCCGTCCAGAGCATTTTTTCGTGCGGCACGTCATACAGGTCCAACTCGCGGTTTTTCACGGAGAGCAACTCCCCCGGGCCAATCAACTGATAATACGCATCCGGCTTGAAAGGCTTGTCGGAGTCCGGATTGGGAACAACGAGCGGCACCGAATACACAACCTTCGGAACCCGCGCAAACCAGGCATACCAGAACCAGAAACCGCCCATGACCAGCAGAATACCCACGACTGCCCAGCCAATGCGTTGCGCCTGGACCATCTGCTTGTCTTCAATGCCGCGCCTCTGCAATTTGCAACGCGGAATCTTGATGCCCTGGGCTTCAGCCTGCTGACGGCAAAACACCGAACAAATGTACCCGAACTGCTCCATGCACTTGAGGCAGATCGGCTTTCCACAAACACGGCAAGTGTCCTGCGCCAGCTGATTCTGGTGCTTGCTGCAAAACCGGCCGCCCGCCGCGGCCGCAGGCGCTCCTCCGGGTGGCGGCGCGGTCGGAGCCGCGGGAGCCGCAGCGTGGGCGGCAGGCTTGTTGATCCGCAACGAGGACTGGGCGGAAGGCTGAACAGCGGGCGCAGCAACGCGGACAGCGGGATTCGATGCCGGCGCTGGATTTACGCGTGGAGCGGAAGGCGTCGGGATGCTAAGCCGAATTGCCGGCTGTGCAGGCGAAGGCGGCTGGGGCGCGGCCGGTGAAACAGTTGCAGGCGCGGGACTCGGCGGTATGGCCGGAGTCGGCCCGGCAACTGGGGCCGCGGCAGTGGTCAATTGCCGCCGGATCTCCGCATTCGCCAACTCCAGGGCGCTGGCATTGCAGCCGGGGCAGTTGACATTGACCGGCATCCGCCCGTTGACTGGTTCCACGTCAAAGGCGAAACGGGTCCCGCACGAACATTCGATTTTGACATTCATACTGCACTGCTCGCGACGATGATGGGAGCCTCCGGGAGTCCAGCCCTTTGAACACGGCTCAAGCGTCGCCAGCCATTAATCAGGGATTTCCAAATTCAGGCTGATTATGCCTTTTTTGCGCGGGCGTTGGCAATAACTTAGAAGCCAGGGAGCCACCCACCTCTCCATTTGATTTCAGGCAGCAAGATCATAAACGAAGAGGGCCTCCCGTTCGGAAGGCCCTCTTCCAGTCGCCAATGTCGCGCTGATGGACGCTTACTCGCCCACCATATCACTGGCCCGTGACAGTGATTCCAGCTGCCGGGCGAGGCCTTGCGCCTGGGAACGCATCGAAGCGATGCCGGCCGTTACCAGCGCCAGTTCCGCCGGCGTGGTCCAACCGGGACGCCGGATTTGAAGGCGCATCTGTTTGAGCATGTCTGTGGCGCCCAGATCCTTGAGATCGTCGTTGAGCGCCTGGAGTTGTTTGTCGAGTTTGGCGAGACCTGAATGATTTGGCATGGTTATACTGGATTGATTGTTAAGCCGACAGGATCAGCCCGAACTGCGGTCGGCATTGGCGCAGCCGAAAGGCGACCATTCGCGCCTTTCGGGCATCCGGTCATTTCACGGCCGGAATGTCTCTCGTTGTTACTGCTTCCCATTCTTAATACGGGTCGATCAGCCCAGTTCTTTCAAAAAACTTGTTCACCGCCCCACAATGGGATGAACCCCTGATCTGCGCGGGAAACTCACCGGATGACTTTGCTCTTGTGGACACTCCGTCGGTTTGGAAATCTCGGCGCATGAATTGCAGTCCGGGGAGGCGTGGACGCCGGTGCGGAAAGCTGCTCCTCATTCCTCTCCTTCCAATTTTGTTGTTTTTGGTTGCCCCTGCGCCTGCCCAGCCCGTCTTCGGATGGGCTCGGACAGCCACCGGCATCGAAACCGATACTTGCAACGGCATCGCCGCCGACCACGCCGGTAATATCTACGCAGTTGGGGACTTTGATTCAGCCACCCTGGACTTCGGAGGAAAGCTGCTGACCAACTCCGACCCAACCGGCGCCAACGGAACTGCTTTCATCGCGAAGTACGACGATCACGGGCAACTCCTTTGGGCAATGCAACTGGCGGCTGGCGACCGGGACGCGACAGCGCGTCGGGTGGGCGTTGATGCCAGGGGCCAAATCTATGTGCTCGGCGAATTCCATTCCGCCAAAGCGCGTTTTGGAGATTTCGTCCTGACCAACAGCGATCCGAACCCGGTTTCGCACACGGCGGAGGTCTTTTTGGCAAAGTACAGCAATCGAGGAAAGGTGCTTTGGGCCAGGCAAACCTCGGGAATTTACGACGAGTCCGGCCGCGGACTGGCCGTCACGGACGAAGGGAACGTTTATGTGTCGGGTTACTTCGATTCGCCGACCGTGCGCTTGGGCGATGTTGTGCTGACCAACTCCGGGGATTCCGATTACGAGGATAGTTTTGTTGCGAAATATGATTCTGAAGGGCGCTTGCTCTGGGCCCGGCAGGCGGGCGGAAGTTATAACGACACCGCGTTGGGAGCGGCCGCTGACAGCCAGGGAAATTGCTGGGTTACGGGTGGGTTCGCCTCACCGGATTTGAAATTCGGCCACCTGCTTTTGGAGACAGATCAGGGCAAACGCGTGTTCGTGGCGAAGTACAATCCCGCCGGAGAAGTGCAGTGGGCCGCCAAAGCGGGCGGGAACGGATTCGACACCGGCCTGGCAATTGCCGCCGACAAGGAGGGCAACGCCTATGTAAGCGGCTATTTCACCTCGGGAATTGCGGCCTTCGACGCGCTCACGCTTACGAACAGCAGCCCCGGCCGGCGTGACCTGTTTGTCGCCAAATACGATCGCTCGGGACGGGTTCTGTGGGTGCGATCTGCCGGCGGCGCATTGGAGGAGGAGGCGTGGGATGTGGTTGCCGACGGTTCGGGCGGAGTTTATGCGACGGGTTGCTTCAATTCGCCCACAGCCGATTTCGGGGGAACGGTCCTGACCAATCGCAACCCGGCCGGAGATACCGCTTTGTTCGTTGCAAAATATGACGAAGCTGGGCGGCTGGTCTGGGCAATCAGTCCCGAGAGCCGCGGGGCCACGGTCGGAAACGCGCTCTGTGCGGACATGTCGGGCAGGGTTTATGTCGCGGGCTGCTATTCGCAGGCCATTTCATTCGGCGACATGAGTCTTACAAACAGCGGGTGGGAAGATATTTTCCTGGCCGCCGTCGAAACCGATCTGCCGCGGATCGAAGTGGCCCGGGAAGACAACACCTTTTATCTCTCGTGGCCGGCAAACCGGGCGGGCGTTCTGCTGGAGGAGGCCCGGAACCTGCGCCCGGAATCATGGTCGCACCCCGGACAGCTGCCCGCAATCGCCGATGGCCGCTGGGTTTTCACCGGTGAACTTTTGGACAACAGCCGTTTTTTTCGGCTGCACAAGCCTTGAACGGCATGGGCGGGCTTGCATTCAGGCTGCACGTTGTCTAGGCTGCGCCTGAGAAGAAACCAATGGTCTATTCCTCGCCATCTTCTATTGCAGTTCCATCTCAAATAACTTTATGAAACGAGTATTGCTGGTTTTTGCCGCCGCGCTGGCGTGTTTCACCTCATCGGGCCAAATGTTTCACGGCGGCGGGGGACCACCGGGATCGGACCCATTCATGGTCAAGTTTTTCGGCGATAACAAGACATTCACCGCCACCGCAGAATGCTCGGTGGAGGCAAGCTCCCAGACGGTTCCCAAAATGCAGCTGGGCTTCAGCATGCTCGATGGCAAGACCCGGACGGACCTGGATTTGTTGAAAATGATGGGAGCAATGGGCTCCCAACTGCCGCCCAATGCGCTTGAACAAGTGAAGCAGATGGGAATGGACAAAATGGCAGCCATTACATTGCCGGACAAAAAGACGATCCTGATCGTTTATCCGTCATTGCAGGCGTACGTGGAACAGGCCATGAATGACCGGTCGTCGATCCAGGACAGCGACCTCAAAATCGAGACCACGAGTCTGGGAAAGGAAACCGTGAAAGGTCACGCCTGTGACAAGACGAAAATAATCATCACGGACAAGGACGGGAACAAGCATGAAGGGACGGCCTGGAAGGCCGCCGACATGAAGAATTTCCCCATTCAATTGCAGATGACCGAAAAGCAGGGTGTGGTAACCATGGTTTTTTTGGACGTGAAGTTCGATAAGCCGGACGCGAAACTGTTCGACCCGCCCGCGGGTTACACCAAGTACGCCAGCCAGCAGGAACTCATGCAGGCGGTGATGATGAAAAGAATGGGAGGAATGGGCGGACCGCCCAAATGACCGTCGCAAACAGACTCGTCACCGCGCGAAAATCTGCCGGATGACGTCTTCGATTGGCACCTCTTCGATGTCAATGTCGCTGACCGGCAGATCGTCGAGCAGGGCCTTGCAGACCGGGATGACGCGATCGCGTTTGACCTTCAGTTTGACGCTGCCCGCCTCCTGCTGAATCAGTTCGCCGTATTGCGCCAGACTTTCCTTGGGGCGGTTTTGCGCCCCTTCGCAATGGATGGTGATCAGCTTGAAATCGGCGAACCGATCCACCACCTCGCTGAGCAGCCCGTCAAAGAAGATGGTCCCGTGGTCGATGATGATCACGCGGCGGCAAAGTGCCTGGATGTCGGCCATGTAATGGCTGGTGAGAAGAATCGTCGTTTTCTGGCGCGCATTGTACTCCCGCAGGAATTCCCGGACCGTTTGCTGTGAAACCACATCCAGCCCGATGGTCGGTTCGTCGAGAAACAGGACCTTCGGCTGGTGCAAAAGCGAGGCGATCAGTTCCATCTTCATCCGCTCGCCCAGTGAAAGCTCGCGGACCATCACATTGAGCTTGTCGCGCACCGCCAGGAGTTCGGTCATTTCGTCAACCGTGCGGTCGAAGGCAGCCCGCGGGATGCCGTAGATGCGGGCATTGAGATCAAGCGATTCACGCGCGGGAAGATCCCACCAGAGCTGATTCTTCTGGCCCAGCAACAGGGCGAACTGGCGCCGATATCCATCATCGCGCTCCCACGGAACATAACCCAGCACCCGCGCCTCGCCGCTCGTGGGATAAAGCAACCCGGCGAGCATTTTGAGTGTGGTCGTCTTGCCGGCGCCGTTCGGCCCCAGAAATCCAACGAGTTCACCGGGACCCACCGAGAAATTCACGTCCTTCACGGCAAGCGTTTGCTCGTAGTGCCGATGGAAAAGACCCTTGATGGAACCGCGAAACCCGGGCTCTTTTTTGAAGGTGCGGAAAGCCTTTGTCAGGCCGCGGACCTCGATGACAGGAGCGGAATTGCCGGATTGAGCTGAGGCTGATGGCGTGTGTTGCAATTTCGGGGACTAATTTGCGGTGTCCCCGATCTTTGTCAACGCAGCAACTGCTTTTCGAGGTATTGGACCACCTGCCGGACGTTGGAATCCACTTCCATGCGGTCCTTGACCAGCCGGCAGGCATGAAGGACGGTGCCGTGATCACGCCCGCCGAACGCCTCGCCGATCGTGTTGAGCGAGCTTTCAGTCATGTTGCGGGACAGGAACATGGCAATCTGTCGCGGAAAGGCAATGTTCTCCGGACGACGCTTGCTGGTCATGTCCGCAAGACGGATGTCAAAGTGCTCAGCCACGCGTTTTTGGATCAACTCGATATTGATCGAATGCCGGCCTTCCTCGTGCAACACCTCGCGCAGGAGACCTTCGACTACTTCGATCGTGAGCTTCTTGCCAGTCAGCGAAGCGTAGGAAGCCACCCGAATCAGCGCGCCTTCCAGCCGCCGAATGTTTGCGCGAATGCGATGCGCCAGGAAATTGATCACCTCGTCGGGAAGTTCCACGCCCAGGCTTTGAGCCTTCTTGCGGAGAATGGCCACGCGGGTCTCGATGTCGGGCGGCTGCAGGTCCGTCACCAGACCCCATTCGAAACGGGAAACAAGGCGTTGTTCGAGGTTCTGGATTTCGCTCGCGGGACGATCGCAGGTGAGGACGATCTGCTTGTGCGCCTCGTGGAGCGCGTTGAAAGTATGGAAGAACTCCTCCTGGATGCGCTCCTTGCCGGCGAGGAACTGGATGTCGTCGATCAGCAGCACCTCGGTCTGGCGATATTTTTTGCGGAAACGCGCGAGTTGATTGTTTTGGATCGCGTCGATGTACTCGTTGGTGAATTTCTCGGAGGAGACGTAGGAAACGCGGGCGCCTCTGCGCTGGGCTGTGACGTACTGGCCGATCGCGTGCAACAAATGTGTCTTGCCGAGGCCCACACCGCCGTAAAGGAACAGCGGATTGTAGGATTTTCCGGGCGCCTGCGCGACCGCCAGCGCGGCCGCATGCGCAAAATTGTTGTTGTTGCCGACCACGAAGCTCTCGAACGTGTTCTTGGGATTGAATCCCGGCTCACTGCCATTACGTTCCGGGGCGGCGGCTTCGACTGCCTTGGCGCGGGGCAACGGGGGTTGCGGGGCGGGCGTGGTTATGGAGTTGCCGCCAGGGGCAACCTGAAATTTCACGTGGATGGGATGCCGTGCGGCGCGCGTCAGCACGTCCTGCAGGAGACCCATGTAGTTGTCCTTGAGCCACACTTCGCAGAAATCATTGTTGACCTCGAGCGTGATGCAGTCCTGGTCAAGACCGTTGGCGCGAAGCGGGGCGAACCAAAGATTGAAGGTGTCCAGGCTGAGCATGCTGCGCAGTTGTTGCTGCGCGGCAGACCAAATTTGTTCGGCGGAAGTTTGCATTGCAATCGTCCCAGGCAACCCGATTTCAGGCATCTTATTCACCTGACCCCGTCACGCACCCGTAACACTTCCTTTGCGAGGCCTTTATGACGCGAAATAACCGGAGTAGCAAGAAAATCAGTCCACTGCCCTCTGACCTCATAACGCGGTTCCAATCTAGTTTTTTCACAAATTTCTTAATCTGAGCAACTTACGCTTAAAACCGAAATCCGAAGCTTCGCACCGCGTTTTTCGACACCCGATGACTGCTGACCGTTTCTCATCGCGGTGCCTTTTTTTATTCCAACCATGCGCCGGTTACGAGGACAACATATTAACTCTTATTAACGAGTTATTCACAACCCGTTTTTGCCCCGAAAAATCAAGCCATTTGGCCATTTTTTCAAATAAATAGGAGCACCTCGCGCACGAGGTGCTCCCGCAATTCTCGAACGACTTACACGTCGTAGTAGAGGAAGAACTCGTAGGGATGCGGGCGCAGGCGCAGGGCGTCATGCTCCTTGCGCTTGTGGCTGACCCACATCTCCAGGAAGTCCGCCGTGAACACGTCGCCCTTCAACAGAAACGCGTGGTCCTTCTCCAGGTGGTCCAGCGCCTCCGCCAGGCTCCCAGGCACGTTCGGCACCTTCGCCAGTTCTTCGGGCGGCAACTCGTAGATGTTCTTGTCCAGGGGTTCGCCCGGATCAATCTTGTTGATCACCCCGTCCAATCCCGCCATCAACAACGCCGTATACGCCAGATACGGATTGGCCGCCGGGTCCGGCGGACGATACTCGATCCGCTTGGCTTTCGGGCTCTCGCTGAAG